>Ga0209135_1000662_pt1 | contig 12478 bp, 12 predicted proteins | sample LauGreSBDMM110SD_4_FD_187570 | JGI IMG/M metagenome (GOLD analysis project Ga0209135, IMG submission 187570) | Freshwater lake microbial communities from Lake Michigan, USA - Su13.BD.MM110.SD (SPAdes) (version 3) | ecosystem: Environmental > Aquatic > Freshwater > Lake | place: Lake Michigan... | reverse complement strand
TTGATTTCGGGGCTAGAAGAGTATTTAGCAAGAAAATAATTTAGATGGCAATAACCAATACTGACCGCACCTCTTATTTTCCCCTAATTGAAAAACGTTATGGGGAAAAGATGAGTTACTGGTTTACAGTAATGAAAAAACTAGAGGGCAAAAAGTATCCAGAGCAGATATCTCACCTGAAGGAGAATTACGGATTCTCCCAAGCCCATGCCAACGCACTTGTTATGTATTCAAGAGGCTCAAAATCTGCTGCCAGATTTTCATCAGTTTCTGATTACTACAAATCTCTAGATCCAAAGCAGGCAAAGTTAGTAAAAGCAGTCTTTGCTGCGATTAAGAAAAAACACCCTAAGTTAACTTTGGTAATCGCTTGGAACCAACCGATGCTAAAAAGCGGAGATAAGTATGTATTTGGTGTATCTACCTCTAAAAATCATATCTCGATTGCGCCTTGGAGTGCGAAGGTGTTCAAGAAGTTTGCACCTAACTTTAAAGAGTATCGGGTTAACAAAAAGACGATTGCACTGCCTAATGATTGGAAGGTTGATTCAAAATTACTTTGCGATATGGTCAAAGCAGGGGTAGAGGAAAAATCAATCTAATTTATAGATCTGACCTGTCTGCTTTCCTAAGATAGATTTCACATACGCATCCGCCACAGATTGGGCGCTAACCTGGTGATAGCCAGCAAATTTTGCGTGATAGCTTGTTGCCTCAATTAAAACATTTGGGCTTACTGTGTTAATCCGTAATCCTCTTGGCAGATCAATAGCTGCAGCTAAGGTGAAGGATTCAATTGCGCCATTGGTCAATGCTGAAGCAGAGGCGGTAGGAATTGGATCTCTTGCTAAGACTCCAGTCATAAGGGTGAAAGAACCACCATCATTTAGGTAATTAATACCTGCTCTTACTAACTCCACCTGTCCTAATGCTTTATCTTTAAAACTATTTAAATAATCCTCATAGGTTATCTCGGTGATTTGCTTATAAACCACCTTGCCAATACAAGAGGCGACTGCGTCAACCTTGCCCACCTTCTCATACATAGCTTTTATTGAGGCAGGATCTTTCACATCAACAGAAATTTGTGTAGTTCTAGAGACGCCAATTACCGTGCCGTGCTTGCTCAATGTTTTTGCCACATAGGAGCCGATTAAGCCAGTTGAGCCAACTACTAGAAACTTCATTTACGCCCCTTAAAATCTTTTCTACTCCGATTAGCCTATCTAATCCACCTTAAGTTGGGTAGTTATTCACCTTTAATTTAGAAATACGACCAAATGGATGTGAATACAAACTTTTGGTGATTTAACTGTTAGATGAACTTCATCAAGAGTTTTGCCACTGGTAAGCAATAAAACCTAAGCAGTTAACCCAATCAGACTTGAATAAGCACAACTTCCCTACTGGTGGTTATCCGATTATCAGTATTTAAATTAGTTTATATGGGAAAGAAACTCGGTGATTATAAAAATGTCTAAGAAAATCAAGTTTAAATCGATTATAGCTATCTCAACACTTTCACTAGTAGCATCGATAATGCCAGCAAATGCAGCTGCTGGCATTACCTATATGGAGCCTGTTGCAACCGGTGTCAGCCTTGATCCATTTGCAACTGCAGGTGACTCAATTAATGGCTACCTAATTGGTGGCATTCCAGATGGCATGGGAGTTATTCCTGTCAATGGCAAGCTTCGCGTATTAACAAATCATGAGTGGAGCAATGCAAATCCAATTGCAGCAGCTCGCGGCTCAGCTTCTGGCATGACAACTGCATCTTATGTGAGTGAAATGCATTATGACCTAAAGAAGAAAACAGTTGTTGCTGGAAAAGATTTTATGGAGTGGATTGAGTGGTATGACTACCAGGGCGATAAATTTGGCGTTATTCCAACAGCGCCAGTTGGTGCAGCTTTGGTTGACAAGTATGGCTCCCAAGCTCATTCATACTTAATTAATCGCTTCTGCTCCTCAACTTTGGCAGATGCTGGTGAGTTCTACAACAAGAAGACAGGTCTTGGCTACAAAGGCGCCGTCTATCTAACTGGTGAAGAGGGCGGAGATGAGTCTCGCGGCTTTGCTGGAAATCAAGATGGTGAGTTTGTTCAAGTTCCTGGCTTTGGTTTAGCTGGATGGGAAACTTTTGTTAACGCACCAACTACCTCAAATGCCACAGTAGTAATGGGCAATGAGGATGGCGAAGCTACTGATAGCCAATTATTTATGTATGCCGGCACCAAAACAAAAACTGGTGAGTGGTATGAGAAAGCAGGCCTAACTAACGGCAAGCTTTATGTAATGGCTAGCGATGTGTTAAATGACAACGCCTTCCGGGCTAAGTATGCCAAGGGCGTTTCAGCACCTGCTTCATTTAAAGTAATTGATTACAAGCAAAATGGTAAGTTACAAAATGATAAAGCTCGTGAATTGGGTATGACCCTAGCTCGAGTTGAAGATGGTCATTTTGATCCTAAAAAGCCTAATGATTACTATTTTGTAACAACAGAATCAAATAAGGATCCAAAGGCAACTGCGCCAAATCCTGCAACTCCAACTGTTTCCCGTGATGGTGGCGCACTTTGGAGATTACGTTTTGTTGATGTTAACAATCCAACAAAAGGTGCAGATTTGACTATGTTGTTAGATGGCTCTGAGGCACCATATCTTTCAAAGCCAGATAACATCGTGGTAGATGATGCTGGAAATATCTTGATCCAAGAAGATCCAGGTAATAATGCTCTGATTGCCAGAGTGGTTTCATACCGAATCTCAGATGGCAAGTTAGCAACTATCGCGAAATTCAAAGATACCTACTTTAACTCAGCAAACACAACAACTTTTATCACTCAAGATGAAGAGTCAAGTGGAATTGTTGATGTTACTTCATACCTTCGAACTGGTAAGAGTGATAAGGCTAAGTACTACATGATGGTGGCTCAGATCCATGCCACACCAGCCAAATCACGTCCAGATCTAACTCCTACACCAGCTGATATTGCAAATGCAATTGAAGGTGGGCAGTGGTATGTAATGAAAGTAAATGATTGGAGCAGCGTTTACTAAAAACAAATAACTTTAGGGCCACTTTTGGTGGTCCCTAAAAAGATTACTCTTTCCTAGGGGGTAATCGTGAAAAAACCCTAAGGTTGGGATCCCTTCCACCCACCTTAGGGTTTTTTGTTTAACTGTTAAGTCTTGCGAGTATGAATGATTAGGTCTAACCTTATAAATATGTATCAGCACGGTGTAAAGCAAACCTTAAAAGCAGGAAGTGCTGTCTTTGGCGCTTCTGCAATATTTTTACTCATCGCACCTAGATTGTTTCTAGATCTACTTGATTTAGAGAGTAATGATCAAATGGTTTGGTCAATGCGAATGATTGCAATTACATTAATTGCCTTAGCTGGCAATATGTGGCAAAACTCTAAGTTAAATAACAACGCCCTTGGGCTTAGATTTGTCGCTCGCCTGATGTTATTTTCAGCCACAGCCCTGGGTGTCTTGACCTTGTTAATCCCAGCAAAGATAACCATTTTCACAGGTGTCTACGCTGCTATTGGCTTTTTGTTTGCAATCTCATATCTGATTAATCTGACTAGAAAGTAGCCTCCTTCTACTATTGCCCTATGCGCGCAAAGGTGAAGAATGGTTTTAAGCCAAGGGTTTGCGTTACCTGCAAATTAGAGTTTGAGTGGCGTAAAAAGTGGGCAAAAAATTGGGAGAGTGTTAAGTACTGCTCTAAAAGATGTGGTGGCAAATGAAGCGCATAATTTATGTAAGCCATGATCAACTAAATGCCAATTATGGTGGCCTAAAGGAGAGTAATCCAAAGGATGATTTAATTGTTTTAGTTGAAAGCGCCCGAATGGTTTCAGGTGATCACTGGAATAAGGTGCGCCTATATTTCCTACTTTCTAGTGCTGCGCATTTTGTGAAATCATTACAAGATGATGGCTATACCGTAGTTTATCAAAAAAGTGCGACAACAGTTGATGGCTTAAAAGAGGTCTTAAAGAAATATCCAAAACTACCAATAGTTTCAGCCACACCCTCCTCTTTTAGGTTGAAGAAATCACTGGCTGATTTTGGCGTGAAATTCATTGAAAATGATTTCTTTTTAACTCCTCCTGATTTATTTGCCCAATGGGCCTCATCACAAAAGAGCTACTTGATGGAGAGCTTTTATCGAAATCAGCGAATAAGATTAAATATCTTAGTTGAGAAGGGCAAACCAGTTGGTGGGGCTTGGAACTTTGATAAGGAGAACCGCTCCTCACTTCCTAAAGGATATAAATTTCCGCCATATCTTGAACATAAAGCAGATGAGATAGATATAAGAATTGCTAAAGAGCTAGGAATTAAGCCAGCAACTGTTTGGGCTACTAGCACTGTGGGTGCTAGAAAAGTATTAAAAAACTTTCTAGATAAACATTTCGCACTTTTTGGTCCATATGAAGATGCAATGACTAGTGATAATTGGGCGCTGCATCACTCATTGCTTAGCCCTTATATTAATAATGGTCTACTCCATCCATCTGAGGTGGTGGATGCTGCAGTGAAAAGATTTGAAAAAGGTGATATTCCAATCGCCTCCGCAGAAGGATTTATCAGGCAGATTATTGGCTGGCGTGAGTATGTAAACGGTATGTATTGGCACTTAGGGCAAGATTACAAAGAGTTAAATCACCTCAACGCAAAGCGCAAATTGTTGCCGTTATTTACCGATCCAGATAAGACCAAAATGAATTGCATTAAGCAAACTGTTACCGATATTAATGAACGCGCTTGGGTTCACCATATCCCCCGGCTGATGTTGCTAAGTAACCTTGCTTTAATTACCGGAACTAATCCACAACAATTTTTACAGTGGATGCGCCAGGTGTTTCTTGATGCAAGTGATTGGGTGATGGTACCAAATGTAATCGGTATGGGTGTGCACGCTGATAACGGAGTGATGATGACAAAACCATATGCAGCAGGAGGTGCTTATATTTCAAAGATGAGTAATTACTGCAAAGGTTGTATTTATGATCCAAAGCTTCGAACTGGTGATAACGCCTGTCCATTTACCACCTTGTATTGGGATTTCCTTGATCGGAATGTGGAAGAGTTCAGAGGAAATCATCGAATGGCGCAGCAATTATTTGGCATTAAAAGATTAAAGGATATGCCTGAGGTGAGAAAACGAGCACAGGAGGTACTAGCGGGATTAGATAAAGGGCTAATCTAATCGCTGTGAAATCAATACTGTCTGTAGCTGGTGTAGCAATTGTATTTGTCTATGTAATTGGTTCGAGTCTTTGGGTAAACACCCGTGATAATTGGTATCGCTCACTTAATCAACCAAGTTTGCAGCCACCTGACTTCATCTTTGGCATTATCTGGCCATATAACTTTGTTATTTTAGGCTTTGCTAGTGTTTATGTGGCAAATAGATTAAGTACTACAAATGCTCTGATATACCTCTCAATTTTTGCACTCTCCGTAGCCTGCGCACTCACCTGGGCGTATCAGTTTTATAAACCACATAATTTAGTTGCTGCCTCTATCGCTCTTTGCCTAGTTGCATTATTAACCCTGCCAATGCTCTACTTTATCTACCAAGCATCACTGCCATTGTTTCTGGCAACAATCCCCTATCAACTTTGGGTAATTACTGCTAGTTATATAAGTTTTTCCTACGCCAAACTTAATTAGTAATACTCACCATTTCACTCTGCTGATTAAGCCATTTTTCATATAACTCATCCAAACTCCAGGCAGCTGATGCTCTAATTGATACTCCCCTAGCCCCAGTTCTTCTGACTACACCCTTTGCCACAATTAAATTATTTCCTTTAATAACATGAGCATAGCTTTGTTGAGTATCCTCAAAAAAGCTTAGATCACTACAACCAAAGCCATCATCTAAGGTTAAAAACAAGACTCGTTTACCACTTCTAATTGGTGGTGACTGCAGCGCCACCTTTGCACCAACGACTAAAACCTCTTGATTTGATCTAACTTTAATTAGATCACTTGATTTACAAACATTAAGTGCATCTAAAAATGGGGCGTACTGTTTAAGAAGGTGCTCGGTGATATCAAGACCTAGATTCTGTAACTCACTACCAATCTGCTCACTTTTTGTAATATCTGGCAGACCTAAGCTATCTATCTCACCTGGTGATAAAGCAAGTGATAATTGACCAACAGATGCTTTACCAGCATTTAATTGTTTTAACTCCTGCAGGTGGACATAAAGATCTCGCCGATTTAATTTACTTCCAATGCCAATCCCATGAAGTAGATCAAAGGCGCCAATCTCAACTAATACTTGTGAGGTTGGCCAATGAGCCCCTGATCGATAGGTGAAATCTGCTAAATCGGTATAAGGCCTATTTTCAACAATTGATTTAATTTCACTCACAGATATGCCGGCAATATCTGCCAGGCAGACTCTAATTCCATAACCTGTTGCATTAGGCAGGGTTAATTTTGCGCCACTGCTTTTAGTATTTGGTGCGGTATAGAGATACTTATCTTTTTCCCTCACCACCTTCTCCACTTTATAACCAGCAGCTGATTTATTTATATCTACCGGCAAGATTTCAATTCCCCACTGCCTGGCCTCATCAATTAGTAATCGCTTTGGATACATCCCTGGTTCACAGGTTAAAACTGCTGCTAAGAAAGCTGCGGTGTGATGAGTCTTTAAATACGCAGATTGATAGGTAGTCATAGCAAAGGCGGATGCATGTGCTTTGCAAAATCCAAAGGAGGCAAAATCTCGCAAGATCTGCCAGGTGTAATCAACAACTGATTTTGAGTAACCTGCCTTGATTGCTCTTTGATAAAACCAATCACAGACCTCTACTACTTTTTCTTTGTCTCCTAAATTTCTGCGCATCTGATCTGCTGCGCCAAAGGTTGAACCAGTCATCTTGGCGATTATTTCAATTACCTGCTCATGAAAGACCACAACTCCCTTGGTTTGCTCCAAGATGGGCGCTAGATCATCATGAATTAGATTTGCAGATGTAGCACCTGATCTAGCATTTAAAAAGGGTGTGATCATCTCAGATTTAATTGGACCTGGGCGAAATAGTGAGATGCCAATTACTAGATCATTAAATTGATCGGGAACTAACTTGCCAACTAACTCTCGCTGCCCTGGGCTTTCTACCTGAAATAAACCTAGAGTTCTAGTTGATTTAATTAAATCAAAGGTTAGCTTGTCATCTAGTGGAATTTTATTTATATCTAATGACTCATCCTCACACTCTGCAATCTCTTTGATGGTGTAGGCAATGGCAGATTGCATCCGCACCCCCAGCACATCTAACTTAAGAAAGCCAAGGGCTTCTACATCATCCTTATCAAAGGAGAGCATTGGGTAATTACTTTGATTAATTGAAACTGGCGCAAAATCTAATAATCGATTATCTGAGATCACCACCGCACATGGATGCATCGATAGATGCCTAGGAAGCTTATCTAGTCGCATCGCTAAGTTAATTGTTGCCTTAATTAATGGGGATGATAGATCTAATCTTTTTAACTCTGGCAGTTGATTTATTGCGCTACCAATATTTCTAGCGTTGACATGGGGCATTGATTTTGCCAGCAGATCAATCTGAGTGCGATCAGCCCCTAACGCATTACCAGCATCTCTGATGGCATGGCGAGCGCGGTATCGCTCCACCATCGACACTGTGGCACACCGACTTTGATTATCAACCTTTGCCCAATCACTTTCGCCATATCTTTGAAAGATTAAGTCATAGACCTCATACCTTCGATCTGACTCAACATCAATATCAATATCTGGTAACTCATTTCGCTCAAGGGAGCAAAACCGTTCCATTAATAAACCATTACTGATTGGATCAACCTCTGAGATACCAAGTAAGTGACAGGTTAAAGAACCGGCGGCGCTACCACGGGCCGCAACTCTGATACCAAGTGATCTAGCTGCATCCACAACGCCTGCAACTGTTAGAAAGTAGGAGGTAAAACCTAATTGACCAATTGTGTTTATCTCTTGGGCAAGCCGATCTTTAGCAGTTTTTTTTAAATCAGTTGGGTAGTAGTAAGTAATAGCACCAGCTGCCTTTTGCTCAAGCTGTGCCAGTAGCTGCGCTTGGTTACTTGCATCAAATAACTTTGGCTCAGGCAGGTGCACCCCACCAAGTCCAATCTCACCTCTTGGCTTTAATTCACAGCTTTTAGCAATATCTAGGGTGGTTTTTATTAATTGATACCCATCAGAAAGGCCTGCCTGCTGTGATATTTGATCAGCTAACTCATACATCATCTGGCTATCTTTTAAATACGCCTCCCCATTGCTGCGCTCAGTGGTGGCATCACTAATTAGCGATAGCTTTCGACTGGCATCTAGCAGATCTGCAACTGGGCCATCTGATCGATCTAAAAATCTAACTGAGTTAGTAATTACCGCTGGTATTTGGTGCTTATTGGCAAAGGTGAGTGATTTAGCAGCATTTGAGGTTGATCTTAAGTTTCCACTCCGCTCTAAGTGGCTAACACACTCAATTACTACCTGATTAAAATGACTCTTTGCTAGCTGATAGATACTTAAAGCTGCTCCTTCTTTTCTAGTGATTAGATTACTAATCAACTGTGATTGCACACCAAAGAGTGCGATTAGATCTGATGAGTATTGATTAAATTTTTCAAGTAACTCAACAGTTAATACCCCATCACTGGTGTTGGTATTAATTGCAGTAATTAATCTATAAAGAGATGATAATTTGCCGCTTTTAGCCAGTAAGGTAAGCCGAGATTGTTTTTGAATAAAGCCAATATTGACTCCCAGAATTGGCGTAATGCCATATGTTTCACAGCTTTGGGCAAATCTAATCGCCCCAGCTAAATTATCAACATCGGTTAATGCCAGGGTCTTCATATTTAATTGCGCAGCCCTTGCCACCAGTTGATCTGGATGATTAACCCCATACTTAAAGGAGTAATTAGAGGTGACACAAAGATGAGTAAATGGTTTAGCCATTTGATTTGCCTCTAGAGCTTGGTCTAATCTGCCAAGAGTTATCTGCTTGATTAAACTCAATCTCAAAGGTGGTGAGTGCGCCAATTGGCGCCGCCTCCACCTGCCAATACTTACTTACCTGTTCATTAATCTGATCAGAATCAATTTGTTGCCACCAGTTACTACTTTGTAGCCAAGTGGTTAACACTTGATTAATATGAAAGCGCACCCCTTGATAAATAAACTCAACTGGTTCACCAGATTGGGTAGTCAGGCAGAGTTTGGCCAGGTTGTTTTGGCCTAAATCAGGGCTTGATTTGCGTTCGAACATTTGTTCGATAAGATACTAAACCCTACTGACAGTGGCAAGTCAGAGTAATACTGGGCGCAGATATTAAAAAAGCGTGCCTGCAGCTGGTAGCTCAATTTGTGCTGCCAACTCTGGGCCAATATTTCTTGCGTTGTTAACCTCATCAGCTACTGGCCAAAAGGTGAGCCCTGCATCTGGTGTTTTTAAATCAATCATCTTTAAATACTCAGATATCTCATCAGCGCTCAAAGATTTATTACTTAACCAGATACTCCACAAACTCTTTGGCAAGATCACCGGCATTCGATGGTGGATTGGTTTTAATATGCCAGATACCTCGCGGGTAATAATTGCTGCTGTGGTAATGGGTGAGGATGTTTGTGGATTAATCCACTGCTCATAAATGCCAGCAATAGCAATACTGCTCTTATCTGTATTTGAAATATAAAAGGGCTGTTTTGGTTTGTATTGGCCAAGCTCTGTTGCCCATTCATAATAACCAGTGGCTGGGATCAAACATCTTCTAGATTTAAATGCTGATTTAAAGGTTGGTTTTTCAGAGATTGACTCCACCCGAGCATTAATTGCATTCACTGCCCGCGTGGCATCCTTCGCCCAGGCTGGGATTAATCCCCACCTTGCCACCGAAATTGCCCGGATATCTCCTGCCTGATTATCTGCAGAGATGAAAGGTATTGGTGTAGTTGGTGAGATATTCCAATTACTTGGTGTGATCACAACATTGGCAATACCTGCTGCAAACTCAACCGCTAAATCCTCACCAGAGATGTTTAATGCATATCTGCCACACATCTGCTAATTCTAACTAATTTATTGGCAGTAGTTGCACTTTACAGCTTGCTAATATCTTGCTCATCGCACTTTTTTCTGGCGCAGTGAGCCAAAGTGAGTACTTAATCTTTACTGCAATCTGACGTGCCACATACTCACATCGATAGGATTTTGCTGGGGGTAACCAGGTGGCAGCGTCGGCATCTCCTTTTTGACGGTTTAATTTGGCATCAACTGCCAGCAAATTAAGTGGATCATTAGCAATTTGACTCCGTTTTGTCTTATCAAAGTAGGCAGCCCCAGTTTGCCAAGCATTAGATAATGCCACTACATGATCAATATCAATAGTAGATTTTTCACTACTAAAGATAAGAACCTCACCACTAAATGGATCCAGTAATTGCCCTGCTATCACCTTGCAATCTCTAGTCCCCACTTTGTAGGTAATATTTGTTAAATCTCGTTTTAATGTGTCATTTCTAGCATCACAACCATTTCGATCAGGATCAGACCAATGGGGAAATTGGGAGCGGCTATATCCAGTTTTAGCTGCCCGCCCCTTCACCTGCAAAGAATTTAAACCTTCGATCGCAGTTTCTGGTTGGGCAGCAAATGAATCAGGAGCTAGAACTGTTGCAACCAGAAGTAATATCACAATCCGTCTCATGCGGTAATACTCTTAGTAATAGATAGATAAGGCAAGTATTTAAACTACAAAGCTGCCGATCTTTGAGTTTGTCGCATTTATTAACAAAATTACATCAATAATCACAGTGACCATTAAAGACTTAAAGATTACTGAGTCTGGCGCCACGCTAGTTATTATCGCTGCGCTCAAGCCAAGTATCAGCAAGGGGGTATTGGCAACAGTTGCATGTAATAGCAAGGTAGCTAATATCAATAAAATGGCACAGATTATTCGTGAAGGCTTTTTTCCTAGCCGCTGTGGTAATCCTTTTATGCCGGAGGTTAAATCCTGGTCTAAATCTTTAAGCACATTGGCAAAGTGTGCTGCAACACCAAGTAACGCCCCCACGGTAATTAACCAGATTGGCACTGGACGATCAGTTGAGATTACTAAAGATGAGACAAGGGCTGAGAAGGCAAATGCATATGGCAAAGGTGATAAAAGAGTTGATTTGAAGTAAAAGTTATAAGCAACACCCATTCCTACGCCAAACAAATAAAGTAGCCCACCTTTTATACCCAGTGGTCCAAATAAGTTAAGTAGAAGTGCAGCTGGAGCGGTGATCTTAATTGCCCGCAGTAATTGATCTTCAGTAATCACCCCAGCAACTAATGGTTTATCGGTGCGATTATGTTTTAAATCATCTTGGTAATCATTTAAATCATTAGACCAACCAACTAGTAGTTGACCAAGAAAAATACCAAATGCGATAACAAAAGCAGGTCCTTCCCACCATAATTCAGTGGCAAGTAAGAATGAGACAAAAGTTACTGCAAAGGTCGGTCCGAAATGGCTTGCTCGCAGTAGAGCACGCAAAATTACTTATTCCCGATTGCTTTCTTCAGATCCACGTACTCTTCACAATTAACACCACACAAGCTCTTGAGTTTGGCTAGATTTTTCTTAGCATCCGCTGTTTTCTTAGTAAGCATAAATAACTCACCTTGATACTCCAAAGCGCCTAGATGTTTTGGATCAATTTTCAAAGCTTTGGTGTAGTAAGTAGCAGCTGGCTTATATTGCTTTAAATTTCTTGCGCTATACCCCAACAGATTATTTATATCAGCGTTATTTGGAAAATTTTTATCAGCGATCTTTAAAGCTGCTAGTGCAGCAGTGAAATCTTTTTTCGCAATCACAGCTCTAATTGTTGCCAACTCACCACTTAAAGTTTTAGCTACTGCAGCTGGGGTAGTTGGCGTTGGGGTTGGCGTTGGGGTTGGCGTTGGGGTTGGCGTTGGGGTTTTTGTGGCAGTAGGTGCTGGAGCAGTTGTCGCTGCAGGTGCTGGAGTAGATCTGTCAGTATCTGCAGCATATGAAGCGGGCATGCTAATTACCAGTACGAGAGCTAAGGCTAACTTTTTCATGTTCAAATTCTAACCTCTAAAAAAAGTAATTAGTAGCAAAGTGGGTGTAATTTAAACTACAAAATTTACTAATTTAGGCGCAACGGTAATCACCTTGCTAACCTTCAATCCGGCTAAAGCGCTCTTAATTTCAGTATTTTCCTTAGCCAGTTTTTCTAGATCTTCTTTTGAAATATTTGGTGAAACTTCAATACGATCTTTAATCTTGCCATTTATCTGCAAGATTGCAATTACATCATCGGAGCCAAGCAATGATTTATCAATCTTCGGCCAGCCAGCATTGGCGATGGCAGGTTTGTGGCCAAGTTTTTCCCACATATCCTCAGCGGTAT
>Ga0209135_1000658_pt1 | contig 12538 bp, 6 predicted proteins | sample LauGreSBDMM110SD_4_FD_187570 | JGI IMG/M metagenome (GOLD analysis project Ga0209135, IMG submission 187570) | Freshwater lake microbial communities from Lake Michigan, USA - Su13.BD.MM110.SD (SPAdes) (version 3) | ecosystem: Environmental > Aquatic > Freshwater > Lake | place: Lake Michigan, USA... | reverse complement strand
CTCCATAGAAGAAGAAAGATTAAGTCGTCAAAAGTATGACGGTGGACCACTTGCGTCAATGGTCAAGATACTAGAATACACAGATAAATTAGACTTTTTGGTTGTGGCACATACACAGAGTCTTGCAGATTCTTCGGGAAAAATTGATTATACCGGCGACGATATGTACACTGGCCTAGCTCGAAAGTTAGGATTGATTGATAGAAAAGTAGCTAACCTACACAAACATCCTCAGGTCATTGATCTCAGTTTCATGCATCACAAGCTACATGCAGCCTGTGCATTTTATCGTTCAGGTTGGGAAGATGCAGTTTCACTAATTGTTGATGGTGCAGGCACATTCTATCAAATGAGTTACAACGACCAACCACTGTGGGTATGGGAAGTTGAGTCCATTGTTGATTGTGCATATCCTGCAGATTTCAAAACTCTTTACAAAAATTACGGTGCAAGAGATCCTATTGCAGGCACTTTCCAAGCAGAGTTTTCCTCAGCCAATCTAGGAGAGGATGGGGAAACACACGAAGCATGGATTAGTGATCGTGCAGGTATTGTAAAGGCCTATGAAGGTGTAACTGAATACTGTGGCTTCTCAGCCATCGAAGCTGGGAAGACTATGGGATTATTTCCATATGGAAAGGCCAACAACAAAATTCCTCCATTGTTTGATACCACATCAAAGATCCCGTTGACCAATAGAAATCTATTGGTACCTAAATATCCAATGAGCAGTATGGTCAACTCACAGTTGTTTGACTACATTGACGAGTATCCAGAAAATCCCAAAGCCGATGTAACCTACATGGATAATCGCAGAGACATGGCCTATGCTGTACAAACACAAACACAGGAACAGGTGGTAAGACTAATTAAATTAGCCGCAGAAAAAAGTGGAAAGAATCGTGTTGTTATTTCCGGAGGCTATGGATTAAACTGTGTGGCCAACTATCATTATCTAGAACAATTAAAAGACACCGGCATTGAAGTATATGTTGAACCTATCAGCAATGATGCGGGTACAGCAATGGGTGCAGGTCTACTGTTCTATCATGGCATGTATGACGACACTACCATACGCAAATATGACACATTATATTATGGTCCTGTACACACTTATACCAGTGAAGAAATAGCCGCAAAGACAGAAGCTGCCGATGCAGAAGTTACAGATGCTACAGCCAAAGACATTGTTAAGCTGTTACGTGAAAAGAATATTGTGACAATTTTCCAAGGACGTTCGGAAAACGGCCCACGTGCCCTAGGCAATCGTTCAGTGCTATTTGATCCAACTTTTCTAGATGGCAAGGACTATGTGAACGCAGTCAAGCATCGTGAATACTTCCGTCCGTTTGCGGGATCGATTCTAGAAGAAGATGTACATGAGTGGTTTGATCTGCGTGGAATGAAAAACAGCCCATTCATGATGTACGCTGTAAACTGCCAGCCAGGAGTTGAAGAAAAAATTCCAAGTATTATTCACGAGGATCATACCTGCCGTATTCAAACAGTTAATCCTGAGCAGAACAAACACTACTATGATTTGATCAAAGCATTTAAAGAAGAAACAGGTGTTCCTATCCTGTTTAATACCAGTTTTAATCTAGGCGGAGAACCGTTAGTAGAAACACTAGACGATGCTATTTGGACATTACAAAAGTCGGAAATTGAATACTTGTACTTGCCCGAGTACAGTAAACTAATTAAAATTGCCAACTAAAAAAGCCCGCAAGGGCTTTTTTGTTTTATGATAAATACACTACTATGATCAACTTCACAAAATATTTCTTTCAAGGAGTTAAAAATACTCTTAGAGTTCAGAACGGAGTGCAATTTGCCTACAAGGGTCCTTGGCAAACAGTAACACCTAATACCATTATAGACGAATGGTATGTTGGTGATTTTATGGCTGCAGAGTACACAGTGGTAGTTGACGTGGGAAACACAAGAAAAGAAATAATCAAATGCCTAGTAGTAGCAGGCCCTGAAAATGCCAATCTTACCATTTATGGTCGTACCAATCTCAGCGAAAATCTAGTAGATATCACTGCCACTGTTAACGCATCAAAAATGCAGCTGGTGGCAAATCCGGCATCCAGTCCGGACGGATCAACCTATGATAACAGCACCTTGTTGTTGGGCAGCAAGATGATTTTCAGTGCCACTTACTATCACACAATCAACGATCTTGCGATTACTTAAAGGTTAACTCCGTATAAATACACTAGCAATCTTTGTGGAAGTTGATGGCGGTGGAATAGCGGAGAACTAAATGTCAGTAAATTACATACCCTTAGAATCAAAAAGCGGCTTTCGCAGCCCGGGCTTCTCAGTGGATGAATTGGGGAACTTAACAGTCACTGGCGCTGTATCTGTTGCAGGCTCTATCGATACCACTGGCAGTTTCAAGATCAACGGTGTTCCTATTATAGATGCCAGCGATTCCGTCATAGGCCTCGATCCAATCATAGAAACAGCCATCGGACTAAGACAGTTGGGCACTCTAGATTTTTTAAACATTGCCGGCGATCTCATTATCAGTGAAGGATCCACACCTTATTTCAATGTGGTCAACGGTCATGTTGAAATGACCAGCGTGTCTTCAGTTGGCGCTATTAATAACATGGATATTGGGTTACGTGAACCCGGTGATGGCAATTTTAAATCATTAAATGTTGGACCTGGCGATAGCACAGGTGAGCTCACAGTACAGGGCAATATCTATACCACCGGAGTTATAGATATTGCAACGGCTCCTACAGAAACTACACACGCCACTAGAAAAGATTATGTTGATGCAAGAGTAGCTGCATTTTCAATTGCTTTTGGTGCTTAAGGAAAAATAAATGGCAAAGAAACAGATTAAAAAATACGTATTTGAACCGGGAATAAGCAAAGATGCCAGCCTGTATCCCAAGGCAGTGGCTCTGCTGCTGGCCAACAAGGCATTCCTTCAAGCTCAAGTTGTTGCATTTATCAATTATAATATCACAAATAATATTGCTCCATATGTTGGATATACATTTGCTTCTGCAAAATGTACTAGAGACGTTGGTTACTTCATTGATGCTGTTACACATGATTTAAGATACGGCGGCAATGTCAATTCAAGACAGATAGCAGAATATTTCTGGATCGACGGTGAACCAATGATTCGCGGAGATGTCACTCCGGAAACTACGGGACAGGCCTATCTAGCCAGTGTTATCAACGACTATATCTTTACCAATACCACAGTGTCTCCTAGTTACAGCAATGCCAGTGTGCAGACCAAATACATAGGTCAAAATGCAGAAGCAGGTGCTAGCTCAAGAAACACCAGTCTATGGAATATCTTTACCACAGTGATCACCAATGGTGTTGATTCTGTGCCTGCCAAAGTGACAGGTGTTAGCAGTATAAAATTATTGGGCAACTACACATCCAGTGAACTGTTGTTGATTACAAACACAGCAGACAATCAAATTCTTTATAATTTTGCTGACCCTGCGTTTCCTGTCACGCTGGTTCAAAAACAAGGTAGAAGCAGTGGTGACGGAAACCTACTCAGCGATCTAGACTTTCCCACATGGTGGCAGACCAGTGATGCCATCACAACTCTGTACCTGGCCAAAGATACTTCTACTGCATCTGCCACAGACGATATTCAGATTTTTGTTGAAAATGAATCACAAATAATTAGACCTTGGGACTTTGGTACAGATGCCATCGAACGTATGCGAGTGGCTGCTCCACAGGCCATGTTGGATGCTGACTTTGAATATGGATTGCAACCAACCAAATGGCAAGCAATTGGCCTGATGAGAGGATATCCGTCTCTTTTTGAAATTCCAGGCACAGATTTAACAGTGACTTCGATGACAACCGATGCATCTGTGAACACAGGAAATTTTGGTAGTTCATTAATCACAGTTACCACTTCGGGTTCACATGGATTTAGTATCCAACAACCGATTACAGTAAAAGGATTGAATGCTGCTGTGAGCGGTTTTGCAAGAGCAGAAGGTAGTTTCTTGATCTACAGCATTCCAAACTCAGTGACATTTACCTATTATGCATCAGCTCGAGTAGGATCATCAGATGGTCAGAGTTTGTTTACTTCGTTTGTTCAAATACGACAAGCAGGATTTTACACAGGAGCCTCAATAGGTCAGCCCACTTTCAGTGTGTTCAGTAATGGCTCTAACAACAGTATTACCAGCGTGTTTTCAACTCCTTCCGGATCATTCAACATTGCATTTAATGGAACATCACCTACACCAGGATCTCCTATATCCGGCAGTCCAAATCTTGCGGCAGCAACATCTGTATCTGGTGTTGTTGGAGCATCTACAGTAACAGCCAATGCGAAATTTACCACCTTGATCACTGATACAGAACTATCACTGGTGGATTTAACTGGAGTTCAACAGGCCATGGCCATTGACAACGGTTCAGGTAGCGCAATTTTTATTAACTCACTTTCTGGCAACTTGTTAAACTTGTCAGGGGCTTGCGGACAGGTCTACATAGGTGCCAATGCAACCAACACAGCAGTGAGTGGTTCTAATATCAACGGTATAGGAACAAACGCACACTTTGATGTCAGCAGAAGCGGTACCAGCTATACAGTGACTGATGCTTTTGATAGCACATCAAACGGAGAAAATTACGCAGTAGGAGATTCTGTAATAATTCTAGGATCAGTGCTAGGTGGCACAGATGGAGTCAACGACGTCATCGTCTCAGTTACTGCGGTTGACAGTGGCGGGGCCATAACTAATTTTAGTTTTACAGGCACAGCCATATCAGGCGGCGCCACTTATAATAATCAAAATTCGTCTTCTACAACCAGTATAGCTGGTGGTGGAGCTCAATTATCAGTTGCACGAACAGGCGGCACAGGCACTTATTCCATAGCTTTATCTGCCGGCGGAGCAGATTACCTAGCTGGCGACACAGTTACTTGGGCAGGCACACTGTTTGGAGGCACAAGTCCAGCCAATGACATTGTTATCCAAGTTGACGGTGTCACCCTAGGAGCCATAGTAGATTTCCAGATAGTGGGAACTCCTGTGGGAGCTTCTGGCAATGCATCTTATCCAGGCGAGACAGCTGCCAATATACCAGTATCTGGTAGTGGTGCAACATTTACAATTATACGCACTGATGGCGTGTACTCCATAGTGAATCCCATAGTTGTGCCTACAGGCACAGCATATGCCATTGGAAATAGAATACTGATCAGCGGAACCAGTCTTGACGGAGCAGCAGGTGCTAATAACTGTACTGTACAGGTAACCAACGTCAACGGCACAGGAGCAATACTCAGTGCTACAACTACAGGAACTCCTTTTGCGGGTTCTCCTATTACCATTTACCCAACACTGAGTATCAGTGAAGCTACCGCAGGTATCATTGCATCTGGAACAGTGTTGAATGTAGGAGCCATTGCCACAGTGCAGGTTGACTTTGCCACAAATCATGGTCTAGTACCAGGCACCACTATATTGACCAGCATTACATCACTGCCTGCTCCTGATTTTACGGCCACAGCAAGAACGCTGCCATCGTCAGGATCTTGGAGCGGAGTTGCATTTGCTGGTAGTACATTTGTGGCTGTGTTACCATCCACTCAAACATCAGCAAGATCTATAGATGGCAGCACTTGGGCCGCGGGAGGCAATCTACCGTCAGCAGCCACGTGGACTTCAGTGGCTGCAGGTATAGTTTCATCTACTACCTATTTTGTGGCAGTGGCCAGTGGCGGTACTGCTGCGGCATATTCCACTAATGCAGGAGTTTCTTGGTCAGCGGCCACCTTGCCATCAAGTTCAACTTGGTCCTCTGTGACCTACTACGGCGGATTTTTTGTAGCAGTGGCCAGTGGTGGTACTGCTGCGGCCTACTCCACAGATGGCCAAACATGGGCAGCAGCAACGCTACCATCCAGCGCAACTTGGACAGACGTAGCAGGCGGACTAATTGGATCATCAACATATTTTGTTGCCATTGCCAGCGGAGGTACAGCAGCTGCCTATTCAGTGGACAACGGAGCCAGTTGGCTGGCTACCGGAGCATTAACCGCCAGTACCACTTGGTCATCAATTGCCTATGGCAACAGTAGATTTTTTGCAGTTGCCACAGGCGGAACCATTGGAGCATTTAGCACCAACGGAAACACATGGACAGCTTCTGTGTTACCTGCATCCGCAAGCTGGAACAGTGTGACATTTGGAGATGACTCGTTTGTTGCAGTTGCCAGCGGCAGCACATCTGCACTGACCAGTTTTACTGGCGAAACTGGTAGTTTTACATCACAAACATTGACCTCTGCTGCCGCCTGGGAAGAAATTGCATTTGGATCTTACACAGGACTTGGTAAATTTGCAGTTGTTGGCAACAGCAATAGTGCCATGGATATTGTGTTGACCAGCGCCAACCACCAAATTGCCACAGGACCGCACGTGGTCACTCAAGTTCCCAGTCTAACCAGTATTAGATATCCTTCAAGAACCACAGGAACAATCAATACCGCTGTGGCTGGCCTTACTGGATTTGTTTTTGCAAGACCGGACAGTTTCTTTACTCATAGACCGTTTGATGGTGGAGTACAACTAGGAACTGGTGGCCCCAGTCACGGCGCACAGGCCATACGTCAAAGCAAGAAATACATTCGTTACCAATCTGGCAAAGGCATGATGTATACCACAGGTGGCCTATTTGCACCCAGTTACAATTTATCATCAGCTACTGCTGTTTCTCCTGAAGTGAATAGTTTCATCACATTTACCTGTGATGACACAGATCACGGATTGCAACCCGGCGCTGAAATTGAAGTGATTGGCTGTGTGTCATTTGAATACAATGGTGACTATGTGGTAGAAAGTATTGTTGACGCTAGAAGTTTTAGAGTGAGATCCAACGCTTATCTGTCAACTCTGACTGCACAGTTGGGCACTGACTGCAAGGTTTTGCTAAAACGTTGGGCAGGAGCCACAGTGCGCATAGGTGCATTTGACGAACAAAATGGTATATTTTATCAATATGATGGTCAAGAAATGGCAGTGGTTAGACGAAGTAGTACAAACCAGCTCAGCGGTACATCCAGCATCACGGTGGACAGCAACCTAGTCACAGGCAGCGGCACCCGTTTTCAAGAACAGTTGAAAGTGGGAGACAAAATAGTTATAAGAGGTATGAGTCATATCGTATCAGGCATCACTAGCCAAACTTCTATGACAATGACTCCAGATTGGCGAGGCGCCAATTCAGTCACAGGCGCCAGAATATGCATCACAGAAGAATTGTATGTTTCACAAAGTGATTGGAACGTTGATACTTTTGACGGTGCCGGGCCCAGTGGATACACCCTGCTGCCATGGCGCATGCAGATGTTGGGCATGCAGTATACTTGGTATGCTGCTGGATTCATTGAGTTCATGATGCGAGGCGCAGACGGTAAATTTGTATTCTTACATAGAATTAGAAATTCTAATACCAACACAGAAGCTTACATGCGTACCGCCAACTTGCCTGTGCGATATGAAGTTGAAAACAGATCAGCAGTGAATAAACTAGCACTGGCTCTTGGCAGTGGAGGAAACAGTCTCACACTTACAGATGCCTATAGATTTCCAAGTTCTGGCATCTTGTACATCGGCAACGAATTAATCAGCTACTCTGGAAAATCAGGAAGAACACTCACAGGATTGTCCAGAGCTGCATCATTTACTGCATTCACTGCAGGACAAAATAGAACTTTCACAGCTGGTGTTACAGCATCACATGCTGCGGGAGCAGGAGTTTCATTGATCAGCTGCACCTGCAGCCCCACAATCAGCCACTGGGGATCAGCACTATTGACAGACGGTTTGTTTGACTCTGACAGGGGATATTTGTTTAACTATGCGGTAACTGGATTGTCAATCACCACAACAAGACAAACTGCTTTTATGTTGAGATTGGCTCCAAGTGTGTCAAACGCCATTGTAGGTGATCTTGGAGAAAGAGACCTACTAAACAGAGCGCAGTTGTTATTGAACGCTATTACATTGACTGCAGACACAGGAACTGGTGCTATCGTTATTGAAGGAGTTTTGAATCCTAGAAACTATCCTGCCAGTCCCAGCAATGTGACTTTCACGGGCTTGTCAAGTGCTGCCGCTGGCGGACAACCAAGTTTTGCTCAGGTAGCACTGGGAGGATCTATCAACTGGGGTGGTGTACCTAATTCAACTACCACTGCCACAGTGCAGGGAGCATTGCAGACCACTATCACAGCCAGAGGTTTCCCCACAGTCACACAGACTGTGACTGCTATAGCATTACCTACCGGCATAGATATTTCAGGACTTGCAGTCAGCAGTGCCAGAACTGATTTTTATATTTTAAACTCTGCTTACGATTTAATCACAGCAACTCCTTTGAGAGTCGGTGATGGTGTTTTCTTAACTAGTAGAGTAACCGGCGGTCAGACCATTGCCAGTATAACCAGAGCCTATCTAGGCACTGCCTATACAAGAATTGTAATGACAGCAGTGGCCAATTCCAGCAGTCCTATAAATACCAATCAAACCATAACCATAACCAACAGTATTTCTGTTAGCTATTCTAGGGCGTTTTTGGCGGGAAGAACAGATTTCTTGATAACAAATACCGATGCAACCACTTCTAATGTGTTGGCAGGCGACTCACTGAGTGCTACAACATATGTGATCAGTGGTCAAACTGCAAGCAGTGTGACTTCATCCTATGCCACAGTGAGTGGAGTGGCTTATACGCGAATCATCATGAACACCGCTGCCAACGCCTCTATTGGTGCTAATACCAATGTGACAACCACAGTCACTGCTTCAGGTACCACAGCATCATATTCAGGCACAAACTTTTTGTTCTTTACCAACGCTACCTGGAATTCATCTGGTGCCAGTGTGAGCACACGAGTGGCCACATCATTTACTCAATTTTCAGCGGGAACATCTGTATCTGCTGTGTCCACACGTAGACTAGGTGCTACCACAGTGATTAGAACGTCGTTCACGCAGAACTTGAACACTGCTGTGGGTGCAGCAGCCACAGTGACATTCCAGTTTGGAGATCCGCAGTTTGCGCTGCCAGGAGAACAGGTGTTTTCATTCGTGGCAAATCCAGGTAATACCACAGAACTGAGTTTGCTGGAATTGAAAGAGTTGACCACAACAGCAATTGGTGGTAGAGGTGCGTTCCCCAATGGACCAGATGTGCTGGCCATCAATGTCTATAAGGTATCGGGTACAGCAACTCCTGCTTCACTTATTCTGCGTTGGGGTGAAGCTCAGGCATAATTGACGTTGATCGGTAGTTGGCCAGTTTCTGTTCTAACTGAGATTTGATTTTTATCAATTCTTGTCTTAGTTCAGAAACTTCAGAATTTATTTTGCCGTTAATGAACATCTGTTCATGGCATCGATCAATGTAGATAACTGTATTCTTGAATTCTGCAAGCAGCTTGCTCAACTCATCTTGTTTTTCAGTATCTGAAATGTCTGTGATCTTTTTTTGAAAATTAGAATAATCTTCTTTGAAACGTTGACTATTTTGTATTTTTAGCATCATTTTCTAGCACCAGTATAGTATCAATTTTAGCTCTAATCAGCTGATTGTTCAATGTGGTCTTTAATCCACCATGTAGATTCTTGGGAAGACAATCAACATTAGCCCAACAGATTGTGTCACTTGCATCCGTTAAAAACTCTAGATCAGTGAGGCACACATATGTGCCGTATTCAAATCCTCGATCTTCAGAAAGATACAGTTCAATGGGCAGTATCCTACCAACAGCGTACCTAGACATCAACTGTTCAGCATCTTCCAACAGTGTTGAATTTCTAGGAAATGTGGGCACAGTCCATTTTTGATCTTCAAGGATCAGTAAGATTCTGCTAGTGGTTCTAGCAAGAAAAAGCAGTCCGGCACGTTGTTGCATCTTGTACTTATACAGGATCTAGATCAAACCTCCAGTATCCTGATGCATACTCTCCCTCAAAACTCTTCATCCATTGACCGTCACTGCCCCAACGATACTGTACTCCAGTTTTTAAATTTTGGAACAGTAGACTGATCCTGTTAAATTTATCATTGCTTTCTGGAATATCTGTGTTTTCAATCTGAGTGATGTTGACATTGGCCTTGTAGGCCACCCCATCGTAAATCACAATCTGATTCACAGCATAGGCTATAAGCGCCGCAGTAGACGGACTAGGAGTAGATACCACCCATTCTGGCATAAGGTTAATCCAAGCTGCGCCACTCCATTCATTGATAGAATTAGCTATAATCACAGGATCGCTGCTGTTGAGATTTTTCCAACCATCTGGGCCGTCGTAGTTGAATGTGGGATTGAATGGCGGAGTATCAACCTGTGTGCCCACGTTTGAACTATTGTTAACATCATCCAACACCAAATATCTTGTGCCTGCGATCAATGGTTGATCTGTAGTTTCTTTATTAGGACGCTTGGGATTAAACTTGTAGGGATCCACTATGGCATCTATGGTGGTTCTACCACTGGGGTACACCGAACTCACTATCACAGTGTTAGACGGCTTGTCCTCTAGATTTACCAACAGGTGGGTGGGGTCAATTTCGTTGACCACAAACGTGCCGCCCATTTCATTACCATCTGCTTGTAAGAAAAATATTTTGCTAATGCCATTGATATAGCCACCATACAGCTCAATAATAGTATTCCAATTGATAGGATCACCGGTTTTAGTTGGCGGTTCGAGTCCGTTGGCCAGCAAGACTTCATTGGGAGCTACTATGGACACATCATAATCATTGGCTTGATTGTTGTTGCTTTTCAACAACAGCACTCTAAAATTACCAGTTACATTTTTAGTTTCTATCGGATTTCCGCTGCCTGAGTAGATTAAATCATCTAATGCTAGAGTATCACCGTTTTCGGCAAAGATATTTGCAACAATATTTCTAACCACACCAAGTTTTTTCACTTTGGTTGGCGGTGAAATGTATACGGGCATTTTAAATTCCATTGAACAGATGTCTATTTCCGAATCATTGCCCTGTGGTATTGTTCTTGAACTGAAGTTTAATGTGGATAAATCGATCACACTTAGGCTGGTCCAGTCAATGTAGTTGTCTGTGGTTTGTATTTCCAAGCTGGGGTTGAACAAAACCAAAATCTGTTCCATTAGCTGTAATTTTTGATCAGTGTTTGACGTCCATATATCCGCTTTCATTGTCAGTTTAAAGGGAGTAGGCATCAGTCTTTCTACTGTGTATCCTGCTCCTTGATAATTTTTATAATTGATTTCGCCGGCAACATTGTCATAGGCACGTTCACTAATGTTGAGTTTGCTGACGAAACTTGCATCAGCCAGTCTAGACGTGTCCAGCTCAAGTCCTGAAATATAACAGGCAATTTTTGGCACAGTTGACATCTTGTTTTCGCTGTTGTCTTTGATTATACTGGCCACTTGCCTAGTAAGATCGCCATACATCACAGGCACATGGCGCAGAGTGTCGTCACCGGTTTTATACTTGAATCCAATAAAGATTCGCATGAACTGTGTGACATATCGTCTTATCTGCGCATCGTAAAAATAATCCATTACTCGTCCGCCTTGGGTCTAAGAGCCTTGCTGAGGCTTTGTTTTTCTTTGATTGGTTTACCATTTAATACTGACTCTGTATTGTTATTGATAAAACTGGTTTTGTGTGTGAGTCGTATATCCTTGTCAAGGAACACATCATTAGGAGACCCACCTGCTGCCACATCTTCGGCACCCATATTGCTCATGGTCATCCTAGTAACATCTTCTACTTTTACCCAGCGTGAGCCGTTGTATCGAAACAGACGTTTAGGTAAAAAATCATTGCGTAGACAAAATTGACCAACGCTTGGCTGCAGAGGAAAACTAATGCCAGCTGAAAATGGTGCGCCGTTAGGAGGTATGCCATCGCCATCACCTGTCATGGGACCATCATATTCCGGACTTTGGTATATGGTGCTGGCTGTGTTGCCAACATATATTGGATCGTTGTTTTGGTCGAACAATAGATTGCCTTCGGCATCAGTGGCCTGCGTTTGGAAACTGGCCAATGACGTGGTCAAAGATGCATCAACTAATTCTATGTTGCCATTGGTATCTTTCTGAATCATGTAATGGCGAGTGGTATCGTAGCCACTCTTGGGCGCATCAGATTCTGCTTGATTCAACACTGCCTGGGTGATCTGCATTTCCTTCTCATAGGTGCTCATGATATCACGCAGTGATTGATCGCTGCCTTCTCCAGCGGCTCCATCTAGAATTTCTTTGAATTCTTGGCTGTCTACCAGAGGTTTGCATTTTGCACGATATAAATGCGGGTACCACGTTACTGAAAATCCCTCAGCTGCTCGGTTAACTTCTTCTACCACAAAGAAACGCTTCAGAGCAAATTGAAAATCATTTAGTGCATATTCGTCTTTGAGATGCGGAAGTTCTATAACATCGCCGGATATTATTTTTCTACCTAGTTTTTCCACAGTGTCATTAATATGAAATGTGATAAAAAT
>Ga0209135_1000654_pt1 | contig 12558 bp, 16 predicted proteins | sample LauGreSBDMM110SD_4_FD_187570 | JGI IMG/M metagenome (GOLD analysis project Ga0209135, IMG submission 187570) | Freshwater lake microbial communities from Lake Michigan, USA - Su13.BD.MM110.SD (SPAdes) (version 3) | ecosystem: Environmental > Aquatic > Freshwater > Lake | place: Lake Michigan... | reverse complement strand
CCAATAGGCAGATTGCCTTTGCTATTGAATAGCTTACAAAAAAAATGCCCTCCGGTTTCGGAGGGCATTTTATCTTAAAGGCGTTGATCAAATAGCCGGATGCATCAACTGCCTCTTGATCCGCCTGTTTTAATTGGTTTTTTACTTGCACCAGAAGATTTGGTGCTTGCCTTTGCGATAAATTTTGAACTACCCCCTGCTTGCACATTGGTTTTGGCGCTTGAGGCTGTTTTTTTATCGGCTATTTTTTTATTGATTGCGAATCCCATAAGATTTGTATTAGACACAAAAATAGGATTAATTGTTTATTCTGCCATTTAAAAGGGATGAATCAGTCTTTACTTTTTGACTAATGCATAAGATTCACCAATTAATGTTTGAACCAGTGAAGCACTTAGTCTTGTATTTAAAACTAGGGTATTCCAATGCTTTTTATTCATATGAAAACCGGGCAATATATTATCGGGATAGGCTTCTCTTAATTCTATGGATTTATCTGGGTCTGTCTTGATATTGATTCTTGGGGGGATGTCATCCAAAGAAATGAGTAAGAACATTTTTCCTTTGATCTTATACACCAAATTTTCTGGACCAAATGGTTGGCATTCTTCAACATCGTCAAAGCTTAAGCAAAAATCTCTTACCCACTCAACATGCATCTTCCAAAATTTTAAATTCGAAAAATTAAATTCTTAATAGTCCTGCTTTATGCAAGGCATTGATTGGTTTGTTGTCCCAAAATAAATCAAAGTCTTGCAAACCTGCAGCAATATAATCTGCTTTGATATCTGCCAATGTCATGCCAGTAGACAGTTCTACATTGATAGTTGATAATAAATTTATAAACCATTTTCCTTTCTCAGGATCCACATGAATTGAAATGGTATTTTTATTGGTTTCAAAACGCAGGTTCATTTCTTCCCACTTACTTCCCTTTTTTGCGCGAGACACAATTGTTGAAGTAGGCATGAGCCCTGTCCAAATGGCTTTATAGTTATTCAAACCAATCTCTACGGCATCCAACTCTGTTTGGATATAATTGGGTGCAATACTTGTTTTTGGAATTTTAAATTCAAACCATTTTTGCAATGGGAAATCATAACAAGCACCATGCATATAATTGAGGATGGCTTTTTTTAAACCATATCCAAAAATTTCATGGTTGGCGCCAGAAGCATCAATATGCGCAATATCATTGTTTGCAAAACTGCCTACTGTATCGGATACTTTTTTTACTTTATACTTTTCTGGCGCTAAGCCCACAGGGCTATGTGCCGTCATGGTAAATAAATGCCAGAAGGCAGATTTTAAAACACCAGTTTCAAATAACTGACGCACCATCTCTAAGGAGTCCACCGTTTCTTGTACCGTTTGCGTTGGGAAGCCATACATTAAGTAGGCATGTACCATGATACCCGCGTCATTAAAATGTTTGCTTACGCGCGCAACCTGTGCCACTGTAATACCTTTTTGAATGAGCTCGAGTAATCTATCCGATGCCACTTCTAATCCTCCACTCACTGCAATACATCCAGATGCTTTTAATAAAAGACATAAGTCCTGTGTAAAGCTTTTTTCAAAACGTACATTGGCCCACCAACTCACCACTAGTTTACGTTTTATAATTTCAATTGCTAAAGCTTTCATCAATGCAGGTGGTGCAGCTTCGTCTACAAAATGAAATCCATTTTGACCTGTCTGTGCAATCATCAATTCCATCCTATCCGCCAATAAACTTGCCGTAGCTGGTTCATAGGTTTTGATATAGTCCAAAGAGATATCACAAAAAGTACATTTACCCCAATAACATCCGTGTGCCATCGTTAATTTATTCCATCTTCCATCGCTCCATAAACTATGCATAGGATTCACCAACTCAATCACAGAAATATATTGATCCAACCATAAACCTTCATAGTCTGGCGTACCTAACTGATGTTGTTTATAGTCAGGCTGGATGGACCCATTGATATAGGTTACCACGCCATTCAATAACGTAAAACAACGCTTTAAATCCTGTACTTCTATTTTACCATCAATGTGCTTAATTAATAATTCGATAGGTGTTTCTCCATCATCCAATGTAATAAAATCATAAAATTCAAACACCCTTGAATCCGACAAAGAACGCAATTCAGTATTTGCAAAGCCTCCACCCATGGCTACTTTAATTTTTGGATGATGCTGCTTAATCCACCTGCCACACCTTAAAGAAGTATACAAATTACCCGGAAAAGGCACAGATATACAAACCAATTTAGGTTGTACTTTTTGAATATGTTGTTCTAAGATCTCTAATAAAATAGTATCTAAATAAGTCACTGGCGCATTTAAAGCCTCATACAATTCGTCAAATGTATTCGCAGATCTACCTAAACTTTCCGCGTACCTACTAAAACCAAAATGAGGATCAATGGTCTCCTTAATTAGATTACCCAAATCCTCTAAATACATGGTTGCAATATGCTTGGCCTTATCCTGCTTTCCCATGGCACCAAATGCCCAATCTAAATCGTCCATTTGATCAAACGCATCCCCTTCTGGCAAAAAATTTCTAGAACATATAAGGTGTGCAATGGTATCTAAGTTACCCTGTAAGAATAAAATAACTTGATCGATGGTGTTGATATAATTATTTTCTAGCGCAAGTATACGTTGACAGTTTGGACTAAACTCCCATTCTTTAGATTTGATGGTATTAAATAATTTTGTAAGCCCCTCTTTGTTAAACATCGCCAAGGTGACTTCAATTCCAAGATCTGCTTGTACACTTGGAATGCCCTTGGTATTTAAAAACCCTTTGATATAAGCCGTTGCAGGATAAGGCGTATTTAACTGTGTAAAAGGAGGTGTAATTAAAAATACGGGAGATTGCATATGCTTACTTTACCGTCTTCATTTGAATGATATCAACTACAAAAGCAAATGCCATTGAAAAATAAATATAGCCTTTAGGTATTGACAGGTGAAAGCCTTCTGCAATCAATGACAATCCAATCATCATCAAAAAGCTTAATGCCAATATTTTAAAGGAAGGGTGTTTTTTGATGAAAAAACTAATTGGCTGTGAAGCAAAAATCATGATTACCACGGCCACAATAACCGATGTATACATGACCCATAGCTCCTGTGCCATACCAATGGCTGTAATGATAGAATCAATTGAAAAAACCAAGTCTAATAAAATGATCTCTAATAAAAGTTTTTTAAAGCTACTAGTTTTTGGAACAGTGGGTTCTCCAGTTTGATTAGCCAATTCTGTTTTATGGTAAATCTCGACTGTGCTTTTATAAATTAAAAAAAGACCACCTGCAATTAAGATCAATCCCTTGCCAGAAAAATGAATATCAAATAAGATAAATAATTCTTGGTCTAATTTTAAAATCCAAGAAATCAAGGTTAATAAAATTAATCGCATGACCATGGCTAAGCCTAGTCCCCAATACCTTAATTTATTTCTTTGACTATCCGGTAATTTATCAGCTAGAATAGAGATAAAAATGACATTGTCAATGCCTAAAATAACTTCTAAAGAAATTAAGGAAATTAATGGGATGATTGCGTCTAGCATAACTGTATATTAGTCTTACAAATATAAGTTGGATATGCAGGATAATGAAATAAAAACCTAAAATGGTTGTTCTACGTCTTAGGTGGGATAAAATTAGCAGATTCTAGTGCCTGAACTAGTCTTTGTGGATTTTACTATTTTGCTTAAATTTATATCAACGAATAGATTAACAATAAATTGAAATAAAATGAACTTTTTAAATTTATTTTCTTGGTTCACCTTCTTTATAGGGCTTTTAGCTGCACCTAAGTTAAATACAAGTCAACATGCGGATACGACGCCAAAGTTTAGATTAATTCCTGCACCAAAAATTACATTCAATTCGTTTGTGGATTGTAATATGGCAGAAGTATGGATTGGCGATACATTTAGAATCTTCCCTGGCAAATATGGCGAAGACCCATTATGGGGTTACGCAAAAGATTTAAAGTATTCAGATGGCGAGAATGCAGAAGTTGTATTTAAAAATCCTGCTAGTAAGTTCTTTAATCCTGTCATGCCTAAAAATGCGCCCATTGGCCAAAAAGGATTGCATGGGGCTGTATGGTTTGAAACAGTATATCAAGATTTAAAAGATGTGAGTGGTAAAACATTGTATGGCATTTATCATAACGAAAATTATCCTAGTACTTTGCCCTACGATTATATTAACAAAGAAGGATACAAAAATATACTTTGGCCGCAGGGTTTAACTGGCCCAGAAAGTCCTGCAGCTGTTTGCAGAATTGGTGTAATGAAATCGGTAGATGGTGGTAAAAGCTGGGATAACAGAGGGATATTTATTGAGGATTATGATCCAAGGATGATTCGAAAACCATTTAATACTTCAAATACTTTTGCGGGTGGTGTTGGCGATCCGTCTGCAGTTGCGAGTGGCGACTATTTGTATTTATTTTATGGAGAGTATGGTTATCCTGGTGTTTATGATGAAAAAACTTATAAGGCACAAAAAGAGTGGAGTGGTCAGTGCATTAGTATAGCTCGTATAGCATTAAAAGATCTAGATAACCCAGTTGGAAAAGCAAAAAGGTGGGATGGCAAATCTTTCTCTATTGCTTATGATAGTTATGGGGTGCCAGTTCGATCTTTACAAATTCCAATCAATGAAGGAGGCGGTGGCGCTTCATCACCCACAGGTGGATTTCATTGGGGACCATCGGTTAGTTGGAATACCTATTTGAATTGTTGGGTGATGATGATGGGTAAAGTAGAAGGAAGATCATGGCAAGGAGATAAAATCTATATCTCATTTAATAAGCATAAAGACTTAGGTGCTGGAAACAATAGCCAGGATTGGTCAAAGCCTGAATTGGTTTTTCAGAAACCAGGTTATATTTTATGGTACCCTTCCTTACAACCATTAAATGACCCAAATGATATTAAGGAAAGGTACACATCGGTTAAACTTGGCAAGCGTGCACGATTTTTTGTTAAAAGAATAAAACCAGGTGATGACGAATACGCATCAGAGCATTTTATTGAATTTGAAAAGTAATTAAACTACTTAGTATCATCATAACCAAACTTTTGATTTAAAGCAAATACCGCTTCTGCTGAAAAGTCGTTCTTATGAATCAATTCAAGTTGTCCATTGATCAAACCTTTTTTGGTAGGCAATAATTTAACATTATGCTCGAAAATAGCATTGGCCTCTGCTTGATCCGATTTGCCAATTTGATTGATTGCGGTGACTACATCTTCCATCTGACGAATAACAGATAAAATTTGATTTGGAATCCAAGATGTAATTGGAGTGCCTCCTGTTGCCATCGCATACTTCGTATTGGCCATGATATATTTTTGAACAAACTGCCAATGTCCATTTCTGAAATGGTAAATTTCTTCTAAAATGCCTAATAAATAACAAAGCCCAGTGATATCTTTGTTTTCTACTAATTTACCCATCAGACCCTTTGGATGCAATGTTTTCATAGAATTTTCAAGGTCTTTGAAAAAGTCTTGCACACAGGTTGGTCGGTATAATCTAAGGTCTAATAAATATTTTGTGAGTTCATTTTCTGGATAATAAAAAATCACCCCAGAAAAAATATCTTGCATAGGAATAATATCATCCTGTGCACCAGTTTGTCCTCTAAATGCTTTTGGCTCCTCCCATACATTTTCATACACCACCCCATCGCCAAATAATTCGGTATTGCCTTTAACACCCATTATAAAAATTCTAAAGTCATTGTATCGTTGCCATCTGGAAGCCTTCCACATCTCTTTTCTGCGCTCATTCATATGCTTCATGGTGGACCAATTCTTTTCAAGCAAATCACCCACTGATTTTGCTCCACCATCCAAAGCCTGAATGGTCTGCATGACAGTCCCTACTAAGTTGGCAGAAAAACGATTGATGTCTACATGCAACATAATAAAACCAACCTCATCGGGTTGTCCAGAAAAACGGTTACACATGGTGATGTTTTCCCAATTCAAGTCGCCAGCTTCATCTAGCTTTTGGTAATTACCCAATGAATAGGCATAATGATAATCTAACCAAGCAAACACATTTAATTTATCGGCTACTTTACAAAATGGCTGTGCAATATTTGCAGGTAAAAAATTTCTTGCTTTTCCGTATTTCCCATCTTTTCTAAATTGTTGGAAAGAAGGCTCTAATAAATAGGCTGATGCTAAAAAACTATAGGATCTAAATAAGGCCTGTAAAACAAAAATGTCTTCCTCTTTTTCAACGGCAGCTAAATGATTTTGAATCGCTAATGTAGGTGCCACAATGCCATCCTCTGTATTTAAATAGCCAAACTCATTTTCATTTAATACAACAGGCATATTGTCCAATACAGCTTGTAAGTCCGCATAAACACTTGGTAATTTTACCATCGGCGCTTTTACTGGTAGAAATCCATGCGCAGCACTCACATTAAAAAAGCCATCGCTGTAATTGGATAAAATAGACATAATTGATTGTTTGAAATTAATTGTAGTTGACGCTCAAATTAAGAAATTTTTTGCAAAAGGAATGTATTAAAATACATCTAAATCCGCCCCATTTACAACGGGTCCAGCATACTTTGACTTCAACTCATCCAATAAGCTTTGTAATGTGGTGCCAAAAGTTAATTGATGGTTGAGTATGAGTAATTTTGGTTTTACTTGATTGGCAATATCGGCCAATTGATAAGTAGAAGTATGAAATGTAGAATGATAATCCTGCCATCTTTGTGTACGTTTTTTTAATCCAGCGTCGGAATATACTTCGTGCACTAGAATATCACAGTCCTTTGCATATTTAATTAAGTTTTCACTGTAAGTGCAGTCCCCTGAAATCACAATTTTTTTATCCTTTGTTTGAAATACAAATCCAAATGCATGATCCCATTGGCCATGCTTCACCTTGAAAGCTGTTACTTTTAAATTACTATCCTTATAAATCTCCCCTTCCTTGATTTCATTTGTATACACTTGATAAGCAATCGCATCTCCTTTTTCCAAACCATTAATTCTGATAGCTATGTCTTCCTTATAAGCACTCATTAAATCATCTGTCATCTTTTTTGATCCAACTGGACCATAAATACTGATAGGCGCATTGCGATCTAAAACAGCAGGTGTTAAAATAATATCGGCCAAGCCTATTGTATGATCGGAATGTAAATGGGTGATAAATAAAGTTTTTAATTGTGCTGCCTCTAATGAAGGGAATCCAAGCTTGCTTGCTTCCGCCGACCTTCTCACAACCCCTGGACCACAGTCCACTAAATAGGAAGTATTATTGACTACAATTGCCAAGGAAGGACCGGATTTAGTAGGATCCGCAAAGGGGCTGCCAGTTCCTAAAAGGACTAGTTTGGTGTCGGAATTTTGAGCATTTAAAATACCGCAAGTGGCTATGAATAGTGCTGTTATGAAAATATATTTTTTCATTGCTGTTGTATTGAACGAACTTAAGAATAAAGATTTAAATATAGCTAGAATTTGCGAGTTGCTGTAAATGAATTAAATTTAGAAACAACATTATAGTTATGAAAAAAAATATCGCCTTGTTTTGCATCTTTATTACAAATGCCTTAATAGGCCAAAATAGTTTAGATGTTAGTTATTTGTCTTCTGGAGGGAAGCTTAAGCCACTTCAAGCCATTATGGATATAAGGCATTACGATATCAACTTGGATGTGGATATTGAGCAAAGAACAATTCAAGGAAACACCACTGTCACCCTCAATTTATCAAAGCAAACAGATACTATTTTATTGGACTTGGTACACTTATTAAAAGTGTCAAAAGTATTGGTCAATAAAAAAGCGGTACGTTTTGAGCAAATGGATGATAAAATTTTTATTACTTCTGATGCTGGTTTTAATGTTGGCAAACAATTGGTAGCTGTTCATTACGGAGGGGCGCCCCCTGTTGCAGTGAGGCCACCTTGGTTAGGAGGATTTACATGGGCTAAAGACAGCCTTGGTAACAATTGGGTTTCAATTAATATTCAAAAAGAAGGGGGCAGAATGTATTTCCCATGTAAGGACCATCCAAGTGACGAACCAAATGAAGGCGTTGATATGCGCATTACCGTGCCAAAGGGTTTAGTCGTAGCTGGTCCTGGATTATTACAAAAAACAACCATAAAAAATAATAAAGCCACCTATTTCTGGAAAACCAATTATACCAATAGCAACACGATTTAAGAATAATTTATTTAACTCATCCTTACTTGGCAAATACCAGTCGGTGTATCCTCCACCATTATAAGCTCTTGCCAATCCTGCTGCATAATTAGTTGCTATTCTACCTTGACTTGCAATAATCTTATCTGTGTTGGAAAACCCAGTTCCAAGTTCAGTTCCTGCTGCTCCTCTTTTAGATCCTTGATATGAAACACCATCATCAGTAAGTATATCCCAATCAATTGAACGACTTTGATCAGATTTATCAAATGCTCTATTTTCTAAAAAGTACTTTATCTGCATAAAAAGTACCAAAAGGGATTAAGGAAGCTAAAAAAGCCAAAAACATTTTGAGTGTGTTCCATCGATGTAAAAATGAAACTTGAAGTAGTAGGACTATATAAAGTACAAATAGAATTCCATGCGCTAAACCAACAATGTAATTGGGCTGTGGTATCGAAAATTTATATTTTAAGATCATCGTAAAGCCTAAAAGTAAAAACGAACAACCTTCAATGAATGCTACAATTCGTAGTCTTCCCAATGCTGTTTTCAATAAATTATTTATCATTTTATTATTTATAAAGTACTACCTGAATAAACTAAATTAGTAATTTTAGTAAAATTCAGTTCCGTAAAAGTACAAATAACTAGGAACATGAAAGCAAGACTTTTCATTTGCATCTTAACTGTCCACCTTGTTTAACGACATACCAACTTATGAGTGATTTAAAAGCCGGATTATATATTAAAAGCAATGCAGATTTGAATGGCAGTTTCTTTGAGCACACAACCATTCTAATCGTTGAACACGATGAAGCCGGAAGTGTAGGGTTTGTAACCAATAAACCTTTTGGGAAGTCTTTGCATGAACTCATTGAATTCAATCATAGTTACCCATTTCCTCTAATGGATGGTGGCCCTGTTGATAGAGATCACCTCTTTGTATTACACAAACGACCAGATCTTATTGATGGGGGCGAACAAATACCCAACGGACTTTATTTGGGTGGGAATATGGAACAAGTGATTCAAGCCATTAATACAGGGAATGCCAATCCACAAGAAATTCAACTTTTTATAGGCTATTGCGGATGGGATGAAGGAGAATTGGAAACGGAACTGGAAGAAGGAAGCTGGACAATCAGTTGAAATCGACCGATTTCACGTGTTTATGAGGTTCCAGATTCTTTATTGGGTTTAAGTCTTATTGATGCTTCTTGTTTTTAAAAGGCAGGTTATTGTATACTATGAATTGCAATTGACCTCTTGAAATATTTTTTTGAGTTTGAATCATATATCCACTCTCCACCCTAATTGACTCATTAATGCTAAAGCCTAAACCTGCGTATAATCTGTTTCGATCAAATTGCGTCTCTTTGATATCAATAAACAGTTCATTATACGCGGAAAGGTAGGTAGCATTTTTTTTGCCATTTTTATTCCCTAATGGTTTTTGTACAGATATGAAATACCTTGCTCTTAAACCAAAATCATTGGAGATAAATCGTTCTTCTAATCTGAATCGATGTAAAAATGAATTCGAACCTAGCTTATTTTTATACAAATACTGTTGATAAATTCTGTTTTCAATTTTAGTACCTGTATTTATATCAAACTCATCATAAGCGTCTGTTGCGATATAGGCATACCCTAAAAGCAAATTATGATTTTGTGGCTTCAAATTATAACCCAGGCCTCCCCTAGCTAGAAACTGGTTCCTTTGCCCCAAAAATCGATAATCACGATATTGAAAATCGGATTGTATATTCCACTTGTCATTTATTTTTTGATTTCCAAAATAAACAAACCAAGTTCCAACATCATTCGATTGACAAAAGGCTGTGCTATGGAAAATGCTAATTAAACAAAGCAATAAAATAGTATGCTTTGATATTAACCTCCTTTTACCTGTATTTGTGAATAGAACGTTTTTTAACATAAGATTAAAAACATAGATTAGTTCCTTCATGGAATCAAAGTTACTCTAATTCTTATTAAGGGGGTCATTTTCAAATGCAAAGAGTATTAAAATTTAATCTTATTGACGGCACTAATAAACCAGTGACACTTTTCTGAGACAGCCCCTTTTTCATAATCAGTGATGCACACTTTTACAAAATTATAGTGAATATGTATTTCAGGATGATGGTCTAATTCAATGGCGATTTTCATGACATGATTCGAGAAAACCACCACTTCATTGTAGTCATTAAACTTGAATGTCTTTTCTAATCTATTATTGAATTCGTTCCAATCTGTATTAGTCATTTGTCAATGGTTTATAGTCAAACTTCATTAATTCATCTAGTGAGATGTACTCTAAAGTCTTGATATGTGTTGACTTTAAAATAATTGGAGGTGCTACATTGGCTTGATATGCCTCGATCCATCTAGATACACAAAGACACCATTTATCCCCCTCTACTAAACCAATAAAGCCAGATGGAGGGTAGTCCATAGTTAAATCGTTACCCATACTTTTTGAATATTGTAGAAACGCATTCGTTACTACTGCACAAACTGTATGTGTGCCTCTATCGTTAACACCAGTATTACAGCAACCATCTCTATAGGCACCCGTCATTGGACTTGTCCCACAAATCATTAATGGCTCGTTAAAAACATTGATAGAATTATTAATTAAAGACATACTTGGGATTTAAATTTAATTTAAAGTAGATAAAACTATGTTTTTTTGATTAAAATATATCAGCGGCTGTTCTAAATGTGTTACAATGCGCTTGTAAGATATCATTTATATCTGGTGAATAACCACCACCCATAGCTATTGTAATAGGAATCTTATTATCATATGCTATTTTTAAAACAAGCTCATCCCTTTGTTTACATTCATCTATACTGACATTAAACTTTCCAAATTTATCAGTTGATAAAATATCTACTCCTGATAAATAAAAAATAAAGTCTGGTTGTACCGTATCTAATAATGGCAATAATGTCTTTTCTAGAATTTCTAAATACGCCTGGCCCGTAATTCCATCTGGTAGTGGGATATCTAAGTCCGATATTTCTTTATGAAATGGATAATTATTTTTACCATGCATACTGAAAGTAAAAACCCTAGGCTCTTTTTCCATTAGTTTTGCTGTTCCATTGCCTTGATGGACATCTAAGTCTATCACTAATATTTTTTTGACTAGATTCCTGTGAAGAAGGTAATTTGCAGCGATTGCCATATCATTTAAAAGACAAAAACCTTCTCCCCTTTCGGCAAATGCGTGATGTGTTCCTCCTGCAATGTTTAATGCACATCCATTTTCTAAGGCAAATAAGGCACAATCAATCGTGCCTTGGGTAATCAATAATTCACGTTCAATCAATTCCGGAGACTGTGGGAATCCGATTTTTCTTTGCTCTGATGGACTTAATTGTTGATTGACTAATTTTTCATAGTATTCTAGATCATGCGTTCGTAAAATATCAATTTTGTCACACTTATTTGGGACAAATAAATTAGCAAGACTGATTGTACCCTCATGAAGAAGTTGTTCAGGTATAAGTTCATACTTTAACATAGGAAAGCGATGTCCCTCTGGAAGCTCATGATAATAGATTGGGCTAAAGGCAATTTTTATCATAATAGACAAAATGAATTTATTACAAAAACAAGTTAAGCATTAAAAAAAAGATAGCCTGAATAATAAGTAAACTAGTTGCAAATGTATTTACGATTCTTTTATTAAGATATAATTTAACACTCAGTAAAATTACACTAATTACAAACCAACAAACATAATTAAACAAAGGAACATACCCATTGTTCCATGACCAAAAATTCAGTTTAACTGCAACAGGTTCTAAAATAAAATCAAAAAAGGTTGCAATTGCTGCACCACCAATTACTATAATATAGGTGGAGGTAGATGCTGTTATGTTAATATTCAACTTACTTTTTACCATCTCCATACATTGGGCAAGTAAAGCACCTGAGCAAAATACAATTATATACCAATTAAAGCCTATTAATAGCGGTACTCCGAAGATTTTTGGACCTAATACTTGGCCGTATTGGTAATCTCCAAATAGCAGTCCAGTATTGACGCCTAGTATTTCTGTGGCCATGCCAATAACAAAGGCGATTAAAAAAAACAAAATATAATCTTTGGTGTATTTGTTTTGGGTATTTATTAGCAATATAAACATGGTCAATAACACAATAGGTGTGCTATAAACAAATAGGTCTTTATAGGGTGTAAATAAAATACCTAATACGCCAGTAATATGAAATAGTAGGGCTAAATAAAATGGGTTATATTTTTTTATAAAAGGCATTGTACAGTTAAGAAAGATGTTTGTATTTGTCTTTGATTAAATTAGATACAATTGCTGCGC
>Ga0209135_1000652_pt1 | contig 12566 bp, 19 predicted proteins | sample LauGreSBDMM110SD_4_FD_187570 | JGI IMG/M metagenome (GOLD analysis project Ga0209135, IMG submission 187570) | Freshwater lake microbial communities from Lake Michigan, USA - Su13.BD.MM110.SD (SPAdes) (version 3) | ecosystem: Environmental > Aquatic > Freshwater > Lake | place: Lake Michigan... | reverse complement strand
ATTTCAGCACTGGCTCCGGCACCAATCAGCAGAGTCAGTATGGCCACTGTGGCCATTAGCGTATGTGTTTTCATGCTAGTATTTACTCTCAATCAGCACAAACACTGATCGCAAAAAATCTGCGCTACTGCTTCGCAGCAAAAAATTTTGCGCTGCGCTTCGCCATCAACAACACCAAGCTCACAGCTAAATACAGCATTAACCAATTTGGAGAACATCATGGCAAGACCAATGACACCTGAACAAATCGCAGCCACTCAAGCAGCCAGTCAACTGGCCGAAACACGTGAGCGTAAGGCACACATGGCACAAGCTGAACAGTATACACCCACTGACAAGCCACCTGTTGAGCCCGCACTGCCTTCACTGGATCCCACTGCAGGACAGGCCTAATCACTATCTGTGTGGTGTTTTTTGATATGTGATATATAATCACATGTCCATCACACTCATTCAAGATCTGCTCAAACCCAATCAATTCAGCTATGTGAGCCAACGCCTTACTGATCCTGCTATAGATTGGTTCTATCTGCCCTTTACTGCTAACCCCGACGATATCGCAGGGGAGGATCCCAAGTATCAGGGATCGTTTAGCCATTTGATCTACAAGGACAGTCAAAACATCAGTCCACTATGGGATCCCAGCCTGCTCATACTATTGGCTGCATTGGATCATCAAGATCAAGAATTAGACTCGGTGCTTAGAGTACGTCTGGGACTATGCACACGCACACCCTGGAGTGTGGAACACTCTCCGCATATAGATCATCCTGTGCTGAACCATCGTACAGGCATATTCTATCCTGCTAACAGCGATGGCGACACTGTGGTATTTGACCAGCGCAAGGAACAGCCTTCTAGAAATCTTTACACAGAATGGCACAGACAGCAACCCACGGCCAATCTATGGATGGACTTTCCCGGTCGTCATTTTCACTCATCAACCACACCCGTTGCACACGAAAGCAGATATGTGTTGACCATTAACTACACCATTAAAGAAGTCAAAAAATCTATTTGAAGTAGAGTTTGTGTATGTGCCGGGCAAAATTGGCATGATGAGTCACACTGGGATGCATGTCGTTTTCAGCTGGCGGTATTGTGGGATCAAGTATGACATGGCATGAGTCATAGTCCACAGGCACACTATACCATTCTGTGGGATCAGGTATCACATAGGGTTCTCGCAGTGTGGGATCCAACTGTAATCTAGCCTGTTCAAGTTGATCTAATAATGGCTCAATTTCCACACTGAGATGTATGACCCTAGCACCAGTGGCACGTAAAAACCCATCTGTCATAGACTGTAGTACCAGACTGTTGTAGTAGCGATTGTACACGCCCATGGGATCCAAATAAGTTTCTTTGGTAGATTTTTCTATGTACTGTTGAATGTGATCTTCGGTGTCTTTGGTACTGGTCTTTGACGGTTCCAGCCCAAACAGCCGATTGAATCCCAGTATGACAGTTTTCCAGCCCCAATAGGGATCCACTATGTTGCAAAAGGGCACTGCTGTACGTGAAGGCCATTGCAGGCTCAGCCTGCTGATATAGGTCCACATCACAATGACCACATCATCGGAGGTGATGTCTTTGGCAGCCACAGCACACTGACGTGCAATCTGCTGAAAACATGCGCCACGACGAGCATGATTGATCACAGGAACACCCAGCTGATCTGCCAACACCTTGGGCCAAGCATAGTTACTAGGTTGATAAAGATGTATGTCCGTCCACGGTATGTTCAATTTTTCAATCTGTTGAGCAGCAACTTCTGGAGGCAAGGGTTCTCCTTGATCATCAACCAAAGGTTTTATCACATCGGGCAAGGCAAAGCCCTGCGAAATAGAACAGCCAAATACGTGTAGTTTTTTCATTGAATATTTATTTGAGTCAGCCTAGAGTGGGCGTAAAAGTTGGCCGCAATCACTTCACCAGTTGATAAATACTGGACCAGGAGCATATAATGCAAGCATACAAGATCATGGCCCAAAACAGCCGCACCGGCATCAGACTACAGCGTCAATTTCTCGCTGGCGAAGAAATCACAGATCTCAGCAGAGCCAATCTTGTGGCACAGCAGTTCGCTGAAAGCCAAACTGCCAAGGATCGTGAAAATTGGGAACCCGTGATTAGTACCTACACAGTGGGCACAAAGCCCGGCAGTCAGTGATACTGATAGTTCACTGAATCAGCGTTTTCTCTATAGGTAGTGGCTCCGTTCTTGTGATGAAAATTGCGGGCCATTTCTGTTTTTGGACTCAGGGTAACATAGGTGGTAATTTCAGGTTCTGTTGTTTTGATGTCTTGCTGTGCAGCTTGTATCAATCTACGACCCGCGCCTTGGGCATATGACCAAATGGTGTAGAACACAGCGGTAGTGGTATTCACTGCCACATTGGCCAGATCGTCTACTGATCCCGGAATCTCAGCTAGGAATTTCACACAGGTCACTGCCATAGGCTCACCTGTTTCACTCTTCAACACATAGACTCTGGAGTTCTTGTCCACTCTAAAGTCTGCGGGAATCTCAGGTCGAACAGGGTCGTCCTTGAGCAGTTTTACCAATTCGTCTGTGAGTGTTGTGATTCGTTCTAGCATGGTTGTCCACTAAGTTATGTTTATTATATACTGCTATTTAACCGTTGTCAAGAATATTCACTGAATATGGTTGACAAGATAACTATAACAAATGACCGCAACTCCAAGACTAATCATGATTGGCGACAGTTTTTCTGTCGAACCCATGGAATCAACAGATACCACCATGACATGGCCACGACAAGTGGCTGCTGACCTAGGACTCAAATTCATGCCATTGAGTCAACACGGAGTCAGTCAAGATTGGTGCTTTCATCAGTTGAGAACAGGATTTCATGCTATAGATCAAATCACAGCTGAAGATCGAATTGTCATATGCCTAACACACTCTAACAGATATTGGTTTGTGCAAGATGAACCCAATCTCAGCAACATGCATATCATAGGCATGGAGCAGTATGTGTCCAAGGAAAAAAACAAGGCCATACAGGGATTCATGCAACACATTCAACGGCCACAACTAGATACTCTGCACATGATGATGAGACTGGGTTGGCTCACCAGTTACGTCACTAGACTGGGTCTGCCTAATCCTCTAATACTGCGTTGCTTTGACATAGACATCAGTGAAGCCAAACACTACCAAGAAATATCCTGGGCCACAGGCACACTGTTTGACATTCAAAGTCAAGAATTTGCAGAAACGGGAACTCAAAGTGATCAATATTTTAGGGGAGTTGACTGTAGATACAATCATATCACCTTGAGCAATCATGGCATACTGGCCAAAAAAATTGTTGATTTTTTCCAGCACAATCTAACAGTGGATTTAACCCAGGGATTCATCCAAGGTCTTATTCTCAAAGACAGTTGGAAAGACACAGATTTTTGTGCAAGAGAATTCGATCAATATCGCATCACGGACATGCATGCTAGGCCTGTGTGGAGCATGTCAAAGATAATGAAAAGACCCAGTTGGTAAAGTTCCAAGTTTTTGTGACTGATATTGTATTACAGCTAACTACTGTATGACCAACAAACACTCTACATTATATGTGATCGGTGACAGTTTTTCTGTACCGCCCAAGGCTGAAGATACCACCCTGACTTGGCCACAACAGGTGGCCAGCGGACTTAAAGAACAGCTGGGCCACACTGTCATTTTGGAAAATATCAGCCTAATGGGATCTGCTCAAGATTATTGTTGGGATGTTCTACAACAATTGTTGGAATACAGAATCAAACAAGATGACCATATCATCATTGCTCTAACTCATCCCAGTAGATTTTGGTATTTAGATAGAATGCCCGAAATGACCAATTCCAATATCATCGATTTGGATAGTTATGTCACCAAAGATGAAGCCAACGCCATAGAATATTATATACGATATATTCAACGACCAAGATTGGATCTCATACACATAAACAATCGCATGGGTTATCTTGCCTACCAAGTACTGAAGAAAAAGCTCAATAGACCCGTCATTATGAAATGCTTCGGGCAGGATGTAGATCAGGCCGATGAATGGGCAGAGATCAATTGGGCCAAGGGCGTACTAATGGATGATGTGCAACAATGGGAATTTGAAAACGCTGATGCAGATCGTGATGCTAAGTTTTGGTATGGACTTGATGGTAGATACAATCACATGTGTCTAAGCAATCATAAAATCCTAGCGGATAAATTGATTCACAGTCTGCTAACTGACACTACTCCCGACCTTACTGAAGGTTTTGTCAAAGGCCTGATCAAACACAATGCACTTAAGGACGATGACTTTGTTTCCAAAGAATTGGATGTGGCCACAGTGCAATCAAATCTAGAACATCGTGACAGATACAAACCCATTTTACCCTGGGCAAAACGTCGCAAAATACACACAGGACAGGTTGACAAATAAATAATAATAGTGTATATTGTAATATACCTAGGAGGATTTTTATGTTTGGAACAAATTATACAGGTGGCATCACAGACTACCGCTCAGCAGAAGAAGTAAACTCAGCCATGGGTCGAGTCTACGGCCACATGAGTATGGCTGTTATTGTAAGCATGATTGTGAGTTATTTTGTGGGCTCTAGCCCGGAACTGTTGCAGTTCTTTTTTACGGGCGCCATGAAATGGATCGTGATCTTTTCACCCTTGGTGGCCATCCTAGCCTTTGCCTTTGCTTCTCAGCACTTTAATAAAGGACAACTTCAGCTATTCCTATATGCGTTTGCGGCTCTAATGGGCTTGAGCTTTGCCACAATCTTTGCTGTGTTTACCATGGGATCAATTGTGTCAGCATTTATGTCGGCAGGTGTCTTGTTTGCTGTAATGAGTGGTTATGGTTACTTTACCAAACAGAGTCTCGACAGTATGGGTAAGTTTATGTTTGTGGGCTTAATTGCCATCATCATTGCAAGCATAATCAATATCTTTATTGGATCGACCGTGATGCAAATGGTTATCTCAGCCTTGGCCGTCATTATCTTTCTAGGGCTCACTGCCTACGACACACAGAAGATTCGTGAAATGGTTTCGGTAGATGGCGACACCGGGAGAGAAGAAGTTATTGGAGCACTTACACTCTATATGGACTTTATCAACCTGTTTATCAACCTACTACAATTGTTTGGCATCAAGAAAGATTGATGTGGCGGCTCAAGTATTATTTGTCTACCGGACAGATGATGTCTAAAACGTTCCCAAGCCTAGAACAAGCTGTGAGATTTTCAGTTTACTCTATATACTCTTGGGATGTCTACGACTGTTATAAGATCGATTAACCTAAAGACTGGGCCTGTTCTAGGCTCAGCTCTTGATCTTCTAGTTCGCGAATTTTATCTGTTATTTCATCAATAAGACCTAGGTTTCGAAGTATTTTGAAAACTAGGTTTTCTACTGACCACTCTCCGGCACGTTCTAGTCCTGCTTGACGCATTTTAGTGATCTTTTCTTTTGCCAGTCTCAAACGGTTAAGATCTTTGCTTAAAAGAGCAGTTTCAATGTCGTGGATCACTGAATCTTTTTTAGCTTCCACAGCACTGTCATCTACTTCTGGTTTTATTTTCTTTGGTTCAACCAGCCATTGATTGTCAGCTATGCTATACACTCCGGTGCTGTGGTGTTCTTCTTCTCGACCCTGAACATAACATTCAACGGGCAGCCCTTTGATGGTGATGTTGTGCTGTTCGCCCCAGAGTGCCTTTTTGGCATTGAATAGTTCTCTGGCAGCATCATCTACAGCACCTTGAACAATAAGATGCAGATCAAGGTCTGAATGCTCAGTCCAGGTATAGTTGGCATTTGATCCTGTAATTGTGTAATCTACTACATCAAGCTCAATGCCTATAAACTCTTGAAATGCGTCGGCAATCTCTTTGAGTTTTTGTGCCACCGCTGGGTCCAGCTGATCACCGTCCCATATCTTGGGATTAAGACGGCGATTAACTGTGATTATATCTGATCGTTCGTGTAATTCTCTTAGACGCATCCATTATTTAGCCCACATCAAATAGTATTCAGCAAACATGCTATCATCATAGAATTCAGCTACTAAACGACAATCCTGGCCATTACGTTCTAGAACCAATTGACAGTTATTTTTAGATTGAGTCAATAACCAATTGGTATGATCTATACCTATGGTTTTATGCACCTTGGGCCAATCTATTTCAATGTTTTCGCCTTGATCAGGCAACCACTTGTACAACTCTACTTTTTTAGTCTTCATCACCGAACTGCTTGTTTAAAATCTCACGCATCTTACTTGATTCAACATTGGCACGAACCTTGCCTAGTCCAACACCCTGTGTGGGATCAGTTATAACTCCATCTTCGTCGATGCGACCTTGAATAGTACTACGAGCCTTGATTGATTCAATTATGCTGGAACTGCCTCTGCTGGTGGCTCCGTTGTTCTCTTGTTCTTCTTCGGGTAGATCGCTGATCCTTAAACTTTCGAGATTAAACTCTAGATCAATCTTCATACCCACTCCACTTGATGAACGTGTTTTCATCAACTGTAATTGATAACGTCCACGCTCACGCATAGCACGGCTGGTAAAGATACCAAACACATTATCTGCTGTTTGAATCTTACTTAGTCCACCCGAAATGTGACTGTGATCAAATTCAACTTCTTCAACTGCTCCACGATTCAACTGTGCCGCTGTCACAAACACACAGTTCTTTTCCACTGCTAGGTTACGTAATTCTTCTGATACATATTTGTCTTTGATAAACAAGTCTGCTGGCGAAATCTTCTTGCTCAAGGGCATCAACAGGTCCAAATAGTCAACCAATAATACGTCAACTTTCTTGCCTACTTTGATTTCATATTCTTTCAAGTATGCACGAATGTCATTGGCAGTCTTACCTGAAGGCATGTATTTTATCTGTAGCAGACCGGACTTCTTGCCAATCATTTTAACTTTCATTTCAACATCATCTAGATCTTTAAAAATGTCTTTGGTTGACGTGCCTGTTAACATTGCATCAATACGCATACTAACCAGTGCTTCTGAAAGTTCCAGCGTGAGGTATACCACATTCATGCCCATCAATGCCCAGTTCACGCCCAAGTTAGCCAAGAACAAACTTTTGCCTGCGCCAGATCCGCCGGCAAAGATGTTTAGTTCGCCACGATTAAATCCACCAAATAACTTACGATCCATACAGGGCCAACCTGTACTGACCTGTCCGTTCTTGTCTTTGATGCCCATCAATCTACCACGGGGATCTGCAAAATAGTCTGTGCCCATGTCTCTGGCCAGGCCAATCTGCACAGCTTCTTTGATCAGAACTTCAACAGCACCGTAGTCATGTTTTTCTAATAGATCAGCTGATTGTATAATTGCACGTTCAAGAGCCTTGTGTTGAGTAAACTTCTCAAACTCATCCATGAACCAATCCATGTGGCCTTCCTTAAGGTCTTCTGGACGTTTCATATCAGTGCGGCACGATGCATTGACCATTTCATAGTCTGGCAGTACATTATAGCCCTTGGCATATTCATGAATAAATTCTGCTGCATCCTGTAGTTTTCGATCAAACAATGAATGATCAAATATACCTTGGCAGCGCACAAATACTTCAGCATCTGCCAGCATGAGTTCAAGATATAATTTTTGTACTTCGTAGTCGTAGGTCTTTATCATCGTATCACTTTATAATCCATAATAATTGTTCTGCGTGGCAATGTTTTTATAGGGTAAACACCGTGGAAAATATCGCCACGAAGGATTATACAACGTCCTGCCCAACTGCTGAATGATTTGTATAACGGTTTGTCGCCTTTAGTTAAAAAGGCATACATAGACCCCCAATTATTTTCTTTTGCACTGACATTGGGATCTCGGTTTATTTCTCCATCTAAATAGAATATCTGAGTAATACAATCGCTATCATGTGTATGCATGCTTTGCCAGCCGCCTGCGGCATATTCCATACTCCATGAAATAGTTGGCACAAAATTTAGGTCAATTTTATTTCTTTTTAATCGGCGCTTGGTCCATTCAAATATATCGTGTGTTGCTTCTTCCCAAGCGGGATGTTGAACATAGTTGTCACGATATTGTTTGTGTTTTACTGTCTGTGCAACCACAGGATCACTCCACAATGGATACTGTCTAGCATTAAACGCCACAGTTTCGTTACTGTATTCAGAATTAGGATTTGATTCAACCAGCGGTAATAGGTCTTGATACTTGGTATATTCTGTATCAATCAACCATTGATCACCTGTCTGATATTTCTTATTATGATAAAACATATATTTTATTATACACTAATTGCTAGATGCTTTGCAACACCAAAGTTGTATTTCCACTCTCGTTGTTTAGTGTGATACAAGACTGCTCCAATTGAACTAGATGGATCTCCTGGATTAGGTAAACTCCACCGGTACTTAAATGCAGGTTCCACAAATCGTTTATTGGCATCTGAATTCATAGCACACCCGCCCATATAAACTAGACAATCGGTGTTAACTAATTTCTTAGCTTCTAGCATAACCATACGGATTTGATCTTCAAACACCCGTTGAACTGCGGCAGCAATATCGTACCGGTCTTGTTTATATATAATGTCATGCGGCCAATCGAGGATGCCCTTGTGCATGTTCTTACCAGAGACTAATAGTCCGCTCATGTATTTGTGAACATCATGTTTATAACGATGTGGGTCGCCCTTCTCGGCCATTTGTTGCAATAGATATTCGTCTCGTATTGGAGTCATTCCTAACAAGTCAGTAAATGCGCTATAGAATAGCCCTAGACTATTAGGATAACTTCTGCTCCACACTTTGCGCATTTCTCCGTGTAGGCCTTCCCATATGGTAGCACATTCAAATTCACCTATGGCGTCGAGTACCACAATAGCACAATGATTAAAAGGACTGGTATAGTAGCCTGCGGCTGCATGACTACCATGATGCGGTGTATAAGTGATCGGAACATAATGTTGCGCTTTCATATATCTACGTGGAAGTACCTTCATATCTAAGACACGATGCCACTGTCCTGCGTATGCCTGTCTTGCTTTCTTTATCCAGGGTCGTTCGTACCAAAAGATACGATCTGGTGCTCCGACCTGCAGAGCATCAGTGAGTATTTTGCTATCTAACTCATCCGAAGAACCCGCTTGATTGGACCATAGACTGCCGTCCTTGAATACAGCTAGACTACTTCCGTGATTAAGAGCATTTACCCCCCACTCGATCATTTGTAGATAAATGGATCGCGTTTACGCAATTCAGCCAAACGTTTTTTCCAAGCCTTGCGTTCTTGGTACTTGTGCCAAGGATATAAAATAAAATTTAATATTTTTTTAATCATTTTGATTCTCCATTGCTATAGTGTTTAGCATTTTTCTTTTTTCAATTTCAATCTTTGCAGGATTTGATGTTGCTGTTTTAATAGCATCAACAACAACAAATAGTTTGCCATATTTTTTCACAGCATCTGCACAATCTTTTACAGAGTCATCCCAGGTTGGAAAAGCAATCGACCAACCTAGAGCTTTGGCTTGATCTATTAGCATTGTGCCTGCTTTGTCTTGATCCGGAATCACGATCACTTCTTTGCCTATACTGTTAATTATCCGGGCCTGTTGATCGGAGATTTCATTAGTGAGCAAGGCCACTCCGCCAATGCTGATAGCGTCAAATGGGCCTTCTACCACAAATAGATACCTATGTGCCTCGCACTGCTCATCAACGTTAAACACAAAGAACGGATGCTGATCAGACAAATACTTGGGTTTGCCGTCTGTGACCTTACGTGCTGTGTTGCCTACAATTTTTCCAAGATATTTGAAAGCTATGATAACACGATCTGCATAGCCTGCTTCTGGACTCCAATAGAAGTAATCGCTCAATGGATCGTAGCCTCTACCTACTACATATTCCACCACCTTGATCAGCTGTTGTTCTTGAACATCGGTCAATTGAGAATCCAACCAATGGATCAATGACTGTGCGCCCTCTGGCAGTGATTTTTCCGTAAACGTGGGTTTTTCTACAAATGCTTCTGGTTGGTATTCAGCAGATTCAGTTTTCATCGCTTCAAATATCAACTGCTTGACGTCATCGTCATTGGCGCCCAACCATTGACAAAGACTTTTGAATTTAGCTGTAATTGGAGAGCCGGGTTTCCAACCTGTGGAATATTTGCAGTTAAAACAGTTGTAGACTATGCTGTCTGTAATAATGATGCCGCCACGTTTTCTTGTGTCGTGAGCATGACCTCTATGCTGACAGCAGGGGGCGTTGAAACTGATCCAGCCGCTGGGACTGGATTTTAATTTCGAAGGAAGGAGAGTTCTAAACTTATCAAGAACAAGGGTCATACATACAGTATACTATCTATATAGTACGCTGTCAACAGATCCTGTATTCAATAGTGCCGGAACATGTTTGATTCTAAACCAATTAAACTTACCAGTGACGTTTTGATAAAGAATAGGATCCTGCGATGCCGGTATAGTTTGCAAATCTACCCAACGTTCTGGGTTGCCACCTGCACTTTGACTGCCTTGGATAATGATATCACCGCTGTAATTGGTCATGTTAAATTGAAATGTGTGCAGGCTCTGCGGAGTACCATATTGTGGTTGTGCATCAATAATACTGCTGATATAGTATAATTCTGTGTCAGGGTCATAGGGCTGATAATTTTTAAATTCTTTTATTACTAGACTATCAACTGGCTCACCAAATACATCTCCGGTGATTTCTAAAGGACTAAATGCTCCGTACTGACTGTCAATGTACAATGAGCTTCTAGCTGTGGTCACATGTGTATTACCATTAAGTGTTCGTGTCTCGGTGTTTACAGAGTATTGATAAAAGCCAGGTTCGATGTCTCTCAATTCCGAATTGTATAAAATAACATATGCCTTGCCACCCGACACACTCTGAATTACGCAGTCTTTTTGCAGTATGAGTTCTTTAGATTCTCTATTAACTAGATTAAAAACTAGATATGATCCTGTAATGTCTTGGGTCTTCTGGTCAGAATTTCGTACCTGCAGATCTATTCTGTTATCGACGCCTCGATGGATTTTTAAGTTGCGATTATACACTCTACGATACCTCTCTGGTTGCCAGGCGGCTAACGTATTAGTAAATACGTCTATCTTGTTTGGATATAAATAAACTGAAATAAGTTGCATACACTAGCGGACCTTTACACTATTTATCCATGAGAATCACACATAACTTACAAGAAAATTTTCCTTTTATCAGTGTTGTAAACCACGTTGATCAGGAATACGTGGGCATTATAATCAACCAAGATTCTGCTATCACCAGCATGTATGACTATGCACACATCAAAACCGAAACAGAAAAAGCAAAATTTATTGAACTAGGAGAAGTTTGGTGGTGGGAATCAAATAGACAAATTCCCATTAATATCTTCTTGCTAAAAGAAATTTACGCTTTCCGATATACCATCAAAAACTTCTCAACCAAAGATGTCAAAGTTGTATTTGGTCCTTGTACCAGCCTTAACGATATCATTGTAAAACGTATCAAACGCAAATCAATCACATTGGTTCGCCGTGCTACTTGATACCAATGATTATTGGTATCCATAGCTAATTTGTTCACAGATTAAATTCATCTGTACCACAATGGCCACAGCATAGGCAGTGGCGTGACTTTTCTTAAAATAGTAATCACCAGTCTCTGGTTTGGTCCACACTTCCGTCATAATCGTAGTCCAATCTTTCCCAATCAGATAACGTTTGGCTGGGCGGATCATTGCGAGGACGGCAGATAATTGTTCCACGGAAGTCGGCTGGGTCTTCCGTATTATATCTCCATGCCCGTTCAAATGAAATAACAGATTTACAAATTCGTCCTGTAGTAGTAGATCCCATAGTGGCTCCTGATTCATTAAATGAACTAGATGTTCTTCGTCACGAACACCTTTATAAATTCCAACATTAAGAAAATCTATTTTGAAATACTTTTCATCTTCTGCCTGTTCATAAGGAACTTGACATAGACCGCTTACTGCATCTACAGGAACCGCATGTAGATATACACCTGTGTTATGCTTGACCAATCGTTGATTGTCTAGTCTACTGGCAGGGATGTGTTCAAACAATTTTAATGCTTGATCTCTATCTATAAAGTCTATGTCAATATCCGGCATTAGTTCAATCTCGTGGTTTCAAACAACAGTAAAGGCAATGTGTCTGCTAGAAACTGTGCATACTCTTCAGAATCTTCGCGATCATTGAAACCTGTAAATTTTACAAATACATCGTCGGAATCTTCCCCAATCACTATCTCAATATCTATATCGTCTCTGGATATGTGTTCTTCATTGTGTGCTAATTCTACTTCTTCGTCTTCTACAGGTGGTGCGCTCGCTTCTTCTTTTCTCTTCTTAAAAATCATAATATTTTCGCCTCCTTGATGACGTCTTTAACTAACTCTACATCTGCGGGTAAAGATTTAAAACGTCTGGACCAATAGTTAGGATCAATAATTGGACCAACTATATCTAGTTGCTCGTCATTCATA
>Ga0209135_1000651_pt1 | contig 12567 bp, 6 predicted proteins | sample LauGreSBDMM110SD_4_FD_187570 | JGI IMG/M metagenome (GOLD analysis project Ga0209135, IMG submission 187570) | Freshwater lake microbial communities from Lake Michigan, USA - Su13.BD.MM110.SD (SPAdes) (version 3) | ecosystem: Environmental > Aquatic > Freshwater > Lake | place: Lake Michigan, USA... | reverse complement strand
TTTGATCAATCCTCGAATGGCACATTTGCGGGGAATATTTCTGGTACTGGCGCACTTTTAAAACTAGGTGCGGGCTCGTTGACTCTTTCTGGCAGAAATAGTTATACCGGTGGAACGACGATAACAACTGGCACTTTAATTGGTAATTCGCAGTCTTTAACTGGTAATATTATCGATAATGCCTTTTTAACATTTGACCAGTCTAACAGTGCAGTATTTGAATCTAGCGCCACGGTATTTGCAGGTCGGATTTCTGGTTCTGGAGCATTAACCAAACAAGGCTCTGGCTCATTGACCCTGACTGGTGAAAACAATTATCAAGGTGACACCACTATTTCTGCTGGGACTCTTATTGGTAATTCACAGTCCTTAACGGGCAATATTTTGAATAATGCGGCTTTGACTTTTGATCAATCTGGTACTGGCCAATTTGCTGGAAATATTTCTGGGGTAGGTTCATTTACGAAGTTAGGCCAAGGCAATCTTACCTTGTCTGGAACGAATAGTTATACCGGTGGAACAACAGTTTCGACAGGGACTCTAACAGGAAGCACACAATCTTTAACTGGCAATATTGTTGATAACGCCACTGTCATATTTGATCAATCCACGAATGGTACTTTCACGGGAAATATTTCAGGTACTGGCGCACTTTTAAAACTAGGCACTGGATCGTTGACTCTTTCTGGCAGAAATAGTTATACGGGTGGAACAACGATAACGACGGGCACTTTAATTGGCAGTGCGCAGTCTTTAACTGGCAATATTATCGATAATGCTTTTTTAACATTTGACCAATCTACCGATGGGGTGTTTGCAGGTCGGATTTCTGGGTCTGGAGCATTAACTAAACTAGGATCTGGATCATTGACTCTGACCGGTGAAAATAATTATCAAGGTGGCACCACTATTTCTGCTGGTACCCTCATTGGTAATACACAGTCCTTAATTGGCAATATTGTTGATAATGGCACTTTAATATTTGATCAATCAAACACAGGAACCTTTGCGGGGAGTATCTCTGGGTCTGGCTCAGTGCAATCGCGTGGTCAAGGAAACTTAACCTTATCTGGGGTCAATACTTATAGGGGTGGGACGACTATTTCTGCAGGCACACTCATTGGTGACACACAATCCTTAACAGGCAATATTGTTGATAATGCAACGTTGATATTTGATCAATCAAATACTGGAACCTTTGCGGGTAATATTTCTGGTGTGGGCTCAGTTCAGTCACGTGGCCAAGCGAGTCTTACCTTAGCTGGTGTTAATAGTTACACGGGTGGCACCACTATTTCTGCTGGCACCCTCATTGGTAATACCCAGTCGTTAACGGGTAATCTTATCGATAATGCTTCATTGATATTTGATCAATCAATTAATGGTACCTTTGCGGGAAGTATTTCTGGGTCTGGTTCATTGCAGTCACGTGGTCAAGGGAGTTTAACCCTATTGGGAACAAATAACTATCGAGGAGGAACCTTAATTTCTGGGGGCTCATTAGTTGGTAATACGCAGTCCTTAACAGGCAATATTGTTAATAACGCGTCTTTAATTTTTGATCAGGCTACAGACGCCACTTTTAATGGAAATATTTCTGGAAGTGGCAATGTGATAAAAAATAATGCAGGTAAATTAATTTTGGCGGGTGTAAATAATTTTACCGGAGGGACCATCACGAATGCTGGTCAATTGCAATTAGGATTGACTACGACGTCGGATAGTACTGCACCGACCACGAAATTGGTGAGTCCAGTACCGACCAATTTTAATCCTGCTGCGTTAAACTTCAAACCCCCTCCGCCCATGCAGTTTGCGCCACCACCACCTGATTTTGCCGGACCTAGAGGTGCAACTGTATTAAGTCCAAATAGTGCTGGATTACCACCACAAGGACCAGGATCTAGGTCAGCTCCATCAGGACCTGGCCCAGGTGGGGTTTCAGATGTTGGTGGTGCCCCGCCACCTCCACCAGGTGGTGGCCAAGGGCCTGGAGGTGGACAAGGTGTCGCCGGAAATCCGGGACCTGGTCCTGGCGGCGGTCCTGGCCCAGCTGGCTCAAATCCGTCGCCTAATGCTCCGCCAGTCGGTGGTGCTTTTGTGGCTAATTTTATAGATGCAGGGCCACCCCCACCGCCATCGGGACCCAATCAGCCATCAACTACTGGTCAGGGACCTGTCGCCCAGGGAGTGGAATCAGCTTCACCGGCAGCCCCACCTCCGCCTCCGCCCCCATTAACGGCAAAGGCAACTCCGAGTGATACGCCTGCAGCAGGGGATGCTTCTCTAAAAGTAAGTGCGGTCGTTCCAACGTATACGCCCCCCAAACAAAACGCTAGACTAAGCTCTCGGGTTTCAACGACTATTGTGGCAAATGGCTTAGCGCTTCAAAAAACACAAAATATTGCCTCGAGTAGTACACCCGTATTAAATAACAACTTATCTATTCGAGGAAATTCTGCAAATTGGTAATTCGGATTAATTCTAAAAGCTTATTCATACAGCTTATTTTTTTGGCGGGATACTCCTTGAGTTACGCTCAAGGCATCCCGAATGCGCCCAATATCCCTATATTGCCTCCAATTTCTCCAGCAGACTCGATCATTAAGGATTTTAAGAGAATTACGGATGCCGACTCGACCAAGTCATCATCAAGTGGCGATAAAGTTTCTGGGGCGGTTAAAAAAAATCAGCTCGACACAAACTTATTGAATCAAGTTTCCTTAGGTAAGTCATTGATTGGTGAGGAGTGTGAGATTTCAGCTGCAAAGGATATTGAGCAAACGACTCTAAACCAAGTTAGTAAAATTACTTGTAATGGGAAAGCTCTGGGTAATTTGTTGGCGCAGTCTTCTTTACCCCAGCCTAATTCGACAAATTCAGAAGAGTTAATATTGGCTATTAAAAAGCAATATATTTCTTCTCAAGCTAGTCCAGTGATTAGTACAAAGATGCAATGTGCTCCGCTGAAGTGGTTAGAAATTGAACAAAAATTACTGGATTTTCAAGTTGCGGTAATGCCGTGTACCTTGAATAACGGCGGTTGGCCTCATCTTGTATTAATGCGTTCGGAAGAGAATCAATTATTTGTTACTGAGGGACCCCCAGCATTATTTCAGGTACTTCTAGAATCTTTAAGGGATCAGACTAGCAAGACTGAGCTGATCGTGATGAGCTCAAATCAGCAAGTCGCCATGTTACAAAAAATTTGGGGTAAGCCAGTTCGGCTGGTATCTCCGAATGACACGGCTTTATTTGAACAAATACTTGCAGAAGCTCGGGTTGCCAATGCGGCAGATAATTTTGATCAGAGTGAGGCTTTATTCCGTAAAGCCTTAAAAATTCAAACACAACTGTTAGGTGAAGATTCGGAGGCCTTAATTGACTCTTTACTCAACCTTGCTCTCAGTGCTAGTAATAATGGACGCTTTGAGGAATCTGTTGGGCTCTTTACGCGCGTCGAGACTCTTGTCCAAAGATCATCAGACAATAAATTCAAAGCACGTTATTTAACTTATTTAGGATATGACGCTGCTAATCGAAGAGAATATCTTGACGCCCTTAAATATGCTCATCAAGCCACTAGTGAGTGGCGCGCTATTTTAGAGTTAGATAAGACCTTAGTTGATCAAGCGAATGAAGATGAAACTTTTGTAAAAATTGATTTAGGCGAATTAGCGTTAGCTTTAAATTTCGAAGCCAATATGTCACTACGTAATGCGGAGTTAGTTGGTGCACAAGCACAAACTCTAGAGGCATTTGAAATATTAGATAAGAAAAATAATTTTCCAGCCTACTGGCGCTCGGATGTTTTAGTAACAATGGGCGATGTCGCTATTGCTCAGGGCAGGGTGACAACCGCAGAGACCTATTATCAAGCCGCATTAGCAATTCAAAGACAGTTATATGGAGAGTCCAAGTCAACTGTAAAAATCCTGATGAAGATTGGTACAGCTAGACAAAAAGAAGGGTTATTTACAAATGCCATTATCACTTTTAGAGAGGCTATTCAAATTGCAAAAAAACTACCAAATGGGTATGCTAGTATTTTTACGCCTGATCAGTTAAGCTTTTATGCAGATGCGGCGATCGACTTATCTAAAAACCTGCCAAGTGATTTAGACAAGCAAGGATTATTTGCTGAGGTATTCGATGCATTTCAGATGCAAAAGTCCAGCGCTGTAGAAAAAACGCTGCTGATGTCGTCGGTACGGATGATGTCAAGCAATCCTCAAATGAGAGATTTAGTCGAAAAGTTACAATCTGCTGAGCGCATTCGGGATACAGATAAAACCCAATTAGCGGCTGAAACAGCGCTATTAGATGATCAACGAAGTAAGCTTGTAGAGGATCGATTAATTGCTCAGATTGAGCAAAAAAATCAAGAAATTTTGCGTTATCAGCAAGAATTGCAAGCTAATCATCCCAATTACTTAGAGCTAACAAAAACTAAACCAATTTTGATTAATGAATTGCAAAGTTTTTTAACCCCGAATGAAGCGATTGCATTATTTTTACTAGGAACGCAGTCGAGTTATATTCAACTGATTACGCGCTCAGAAATTCAGCTAGCTAAAATTGAGCAAGGTGATCAAGCTATTCATGAAGACGTTAAAAGTTTACGAAAGGCATTAGAAATTGAGGGGGGCAGTGTTAAAGAGTTTGATTTAAACAAGTCATACACAGTTTATAAGGCACTTTTTGGGCAGGTTGAAAAACAATTTAAAAATATTGATCATTTAATTGTTGTGCCGACTGGCCCGCTCGCTAGCTTACCATTTAGTATTTTAGTGACACAGCCGATTGCCGGTGTGGATTACAGCAAGGCAGAGTGGTTAGTAAAGCAGTTAGCTATTACACATACGCCGTCATTAAAATCTTTTTTTGAGAAACGCTCAACTGTCCAGTTACAACAGGCCAGTAAAGCATTTCTTGGTTTTGGTAACCCAGTTCTAGCAAAACTTCAGGAGTCAAGCCTTGGAAGTAGTGCTCAAGCTGTGATGACCTCAAAATCAAATGCTCCATCCCCGATCAAGCCAAATATGAAAACTGTGGCGGTGATTTCAAAAAATACTCTGGTGACTAATTTACCAACTACAGTAGCTAATGAAGAGCCGCAAGTTATTGAGGCTGGAAAGATTGTCTGTCGTGATGGGGGGCCAATTCCAGCATCCATCTTAACTGCCATGCCCTCTTTACCTGATACTGCAAATGAGATTATTCAAGTATCTAAATCGCTTGGTGGTAATGGCGTTACAGATATTTATTTGGGTGCACAGGCTAATGAAGTGAATTTTAGAAATCTGAACTTAACTGATTACCGTGTGATTTATTTTGCTACGCATGGATTATTGCCCGGTGAATTAAAATGCCAATCTGAGCCAGGGTTAGTATTAACACCGCCTGGGCAAGCCGCTAAAGATAAATTTGAAGATGGTGTTTTAGATGCCAGTGAAATCTCACAATTTAAATTAAATGCGAATTTAGTGGTTTTATCAGCTTGTAATACCGCTGGTGGTGGGGGTAAATTTGGCGGGGATTCCTTAACGGGATTAGTAGAAGCTTTTTTCTATGCTGGGGCACAAAATCTATTAGTTAGTCACTGGAGTGTTCCATCGACGGCTACGATGCAATTAATGACGCAGGTATTTGCTAATTTGGGCTCAAATTTTTCCAATGGCAGCGCAGCGTCTTTACAAAAAGCGCAACAGCAAATGGTGCAGAATAGTTTAACTGCGCACCCAGTTTTTTGGGGAGCGTTTGTTTTGATTGGTGATGGTGCTGTTGAGGGTACGGGTTCAAAAAAGATGGTAAGTCAAGTGCAACCAATTAACGTCGTGCGTCACGTAGCTAGTCAAGTAACACTTCAATAATCCAACTAATTTCATGAAAAGCGCACACCAATTGCACTCATTTTCTTGGATATGGATGAGGGATCAAGTCCTTGCAAGCTTGCGTACAATTCTTAAGCGCATGATTTGTTGGAGTGGGTTCATGTTTTTTGTTGTTGGAGTCTACGCAGACCCTGTGATTGTGATGGATGTCCGGGGGACAAAGCTCAAGCCAGGTGCGACGATTGATGGGGATAAGCCTTTAATTCTGGGAGAGGGTGAACGAATCACTTTGATCAGAACCGATGGTGTTACGGTAACGCTTCGCGGGCCTTTTGATGGTGTACCCATTTCAAAAAAATCTTTAACGAATGATCCAAAGCAAGCTTTGTCAGCATTAGTTGCCACTCGAGATGCCAGAACGAATTCTGTTGGGTCGATTCGGGCAGCAGGGGATGCCAAGGAATTGCCTAGTCCTTGGTTAATTGATGTGACTCGACCTGGAGTTCGCTGTTTACCCGAAGGGGATAGACCAATCTTTTGGCGACCTGATGCGACTAACGAAGTGCAATTAACGGTAACGCCTTTAGACCGGTCTTATAAGGTTGAGTCAGTTTGGCGTAGTAAAAGTGCAGCGGTTTTTTTCCCTGAGTTAACTTTACCCGGTGAAAACAACTACTTAAAGGTTAACTATGATCAGCAAGAGTTTTCTATACAGGTCATACAAATACCCAAAACAATTCCAGAAGATTTAGTTTTATCGGCATGGTTATTAGAAAAAGGTTGTGTGCAGCAAGCGGATGCGCTGATTGTTCAATTAAGAGAGAAATATGAAATTAAGTAATTCCCATAAACAAATTATTACAGCTATTGGAGCGACTATTTTTGCTTCGGTTCTTGCCTATATGACGGTCCATTATTTAAGTTTTTTGAGAAACTTAGAAAATATTGCGACAGATATTCGGGTTGCGGCATTTCAGCCCAATCAACCGCAATCAAAAGAGGTTGTTGTGGTGGCGATTAATGAGGCCACCGTAACGCAATTTCAATATCGATCTCCAATAGACCGTGAATTCTTATCGAAGACCCTAAAAACTCTCGAAAAAAAAGGTGCTAAGGCGATTGGGCTTGACGTCATTATTGATCAACCGACGGAGATCTTCAAAGATAATTTACTGAAGAAAACTCTAGACGAACTCAAGACACCGCTATTTATTAGTTACTCAATCACACCGTCGATTGTCAATGAAGATCAACTAGAGTATTTGAATCGTTTTGTGCCAGAAAAGATGCGAGCTACTGCCAATATGGCCACTGACCCTTTTGATGGTTCAGTCAGGTGGATATATCCAGGGCAAGCGAGTGCTGATGAGCCCAAAGGTTTTGCTCGCAAGGCCTTAGAGCTCGTTGGTCAAGAAACTCCGAAGCGGTTAGTTGAAATTGCCTGGCGAGCGAAGCCGGACATGGAGACCCCACCATTTCCAATTTATCCTGCCAATACACTAGGCTTATTACCGGATATTTGGTTTAAGGATAAGATTGTTTTAATTGGTGCAGTTTTATCCATTACAGATCGTCATAAAACACCTTTATCGGTGGTTCATGGTGAAGGTGATGACGGTATGATGCCGGGGGTTTTAATCCATGCACATAGTATTGCTCAGTTATTAGAAAACCGGTCTGAGCCGGGGATTTCTCCTTATGCGAAGATTATTATTATTTTTCTTGCGGGTTTACTGGGTATCTTGATTGGGTTTTTAAAGAAAGGCATCATATTTAATGTTGCCGTCGGGATGATCTTAGTTGCAGGTTGGTGGGTTGGATCGATGCTCGGTTATCAATATGGATTCCCGCTTGTGCCACTTCTTGCACCGACCATCTCATTGGGGCTATCAATTTGGATGATGGATATTTTAATTGGTAAGGCTGAGCGTAAGCAACGACAATTTGTCCAGGGCGCTTTCTCTCGGTATGTTTCTCCAGAGGTTGTTAAACAGTTAGTTGCCAATCCAGAGGCCTTGAGTATTTCAGGGAAGAGGACGGAATTATCATTTATTTTTACCGATATCGCTGGCTTTACGACCTTATCTGAAAAGCTTTCTTCGGAAGCCTTATCGGCGGTTTTAAATGAGTACTTAGACGGCGCGTGTCAAATTGTTTTGCGCTATGAAGGCACTGTAGATAAATTCATTGGTGATGCGATTATGTGTATTTTTAACGCACCGATTGCACAGGCGGATCATCCCGAAAGGGCTGTGAAGTGTGCTATTGAATTAGATCACTATGCAGAAGAATTTAGAAAGAGGCAGAACGCTTTAGATATCCCGATTGGGATCACTAGGATTGGGGTTCATACTGGGATTGCAACGATTGGAAATTTTGGCTCACATACCCGAATGGATTTTACTGCTTTAGGCGATACAGTCAATACGGCAGCAAGGACGGAGGGCGTTAATAAGTATTTTGGAACAAGGATTTGTTGTACCCAAGATACCGTATCAAAAATTACGCATTTGTCTTTTCGGAAAATTGGTGATGTCGTATTAAAGGGCAAGATTGAGTCAGTTGGTTTATATACTCCGGTATTAGAGGAAGAGTTAAATAATGGTTTATATCAGGATTATTTAAAAATATATGACGCGATTACAAATGGCGAATCAGGAGTTTTAGAATTGGTAGAGCAGATGTGTCAAAAATATCCACAGGACTCCTTATTCCAGTTTCATGCTAACCGAATTCGATCCGGTGTGATTAGTCCTTTAATTGTGATGGAAGATAAATAGGTTAACAATTGAAGAGATTTTTATTTTTATTCTGTATAACCTTAGTCTTTGGGATTTTTCATCGATCGGTGTTATCTGCGCCATTAATTACTCCGGATATTAGTGATGTGATCCGTCAGTCGCAAAGTTTAATGGGACGACAACCGCAATTGCAATTTCCCAAAACGCCTACGACAGATTTTAATTTTCAAATTCAGAGAACTGAGAAGACTGCGGTTAAGAAAGCGGCTGATGAATTAGAGTTTTTGATTTCGAAGGTAGAGATAATTGGTTCAAGTTATTTTCCAGATGCACAAGTCAATGCCGTATTTGAAAAATACATCGGAAAATTAGTGACACTGTCGGACTTAAATGAAGGCGCTGAGCTTTTAGATGAAAAGTATCGTAAAGCTGGCTTTTTTTTAAGCAAGGTTTTTATCCCTCCTCAAAAAATTTCCAACGGTATCCTACAAGTACGGGTAGTTGAAGGATTTATTAGTAAGGTCTATGTAGATGGTGGAAGTAAAGAGGCGCAGCAAACCGTTTTAGACTTAATGAACTCTTTAGTTGATGTCAAGCCATTAAATTTGGCTGCGGTAGAGAGGAAGATTTTAGTTTTAAATAATTTCCCGGGCATTGCAGTAAATACAATACTTCGGCAGGGGGCGGAGTTGGGTGCTTCAGAAATGGTTGTGAACATTTATGAAATACCTAACAGTTACACTTTTTCGATGAATAACAATGCTTCTAAGCAATTAGGACCCTATACGGCGACTCTCAGTGCAACTGTTAATCGACTTTTAGCTAGAGACAATCAAGTGACATTGAGCTTATCTTCATCAGTTGACTTACAGAAGTATAAGACCATGACAATCAAATATGCTGAGCCAATTGGCTATAGTGGTCTGGTGGCGAGTTTGAGTTATACCCGAGCAAAAGCTAATCCAGGTGCTTCTTATGAAGAGTTGGATATAGAAAGTCAAAGTCAGGTCATTTCTCCAAGACTAAGTTATCCCTTAATCAAGACGAGAAGTAATTCATTGAGTCTCGATTCTGGGCTCAATTTTACGCGCTCGGCCACAACCATTGCCGGGGCAGGATATACCTTTGATAAGATGATGAATACAGACTTGAGTATGACTTTTATTAATACGAATTTTTGGAATGGGTTAACTCTCATTAACACCTCCGTAACCAAGGGCTTACCTGGTAGGAACACCTTAGACTCAGATGCCTCGTCTCCCTCAGTGACGGGTTTTAACCCGAACTTTTCTAAAGTAAACTTTTTATTATTACGCTCGCAAACGATCACTCAGTCATGGAGTGCCCAGTTCGGAGTAAATGGGCAGATGACTAAAGATACTTTACTATCTGGCGATACAATTTCCTTTGGGGGAGCGACAGTTGGCCGAGGCTTTGATAATTCTGCCATTTATGGTGATAATGGTTTGGGGAGTTATTTAGAAATACGCAATGATTTACCAATAACTAGTCCATGGTTAACGAAGCCTTTACAACTATTTGCCTTTGTTGATTCTGGCACTGTTCGAAACAATGATAATACGGTATCTGGGGTAAGTAACTATTCAAAATCCATTTTTTCAAAAGGCTTCGGTATCCGAACTACGGTAAGTAAAAATACCTTTTTAGAATTGCAGTATGCCCGTGCGACGTCTTTAGCATCTGATACTGATCAACGGCAAAATCCTCGAATATTATTTTTAGGGACAGTGAATTTTTAACTAGACTGATGGTATTCATGCGGATGAATCCTCGATAAAATAGTACTTTCAAGAATGTACTTTGCAGTAAATCAATAAAAATAATTAGAGGAGATCAAGGATGGCTTTAAAGCCACAGTTAGATGAAGTTCGGATGGTATCTGTAAGTGGTATTTTGGGGCATGGATTTCCTGATTGCTGCTTTAGTGCTAGTACGAGTGACCTTACTTCATAGTGACTTTCCTATTATGCTGGGAAGGCGAGGTAAATCAGCAAGATTTATATATTACTGAGTCAGAAACAGCTTCGGTTTTAATCGCTCATTTACTATCCCCTGTATAAAGAGAAGAACAAATTTCGTATTATTTTTTTAGTAAAAGTTCAAATGACAAAACAAGTAACCGGTATTGCCCCACAATCTTTGATCCAATTTGCCGCTGCGGCTTATCAAGATTTAGGGATGCCCTTTGATGATGCACTATTAGCAGCAGATAGTCTTGTTCAAGCAGATTTATGGGGCCATCAATCGCACGGCTTACTCAGGCTTGCATGGTATTGTGCTCGGCTTCGCTCTGGCGCTATGCAAGCAGTTACCAACACCGAGGTGATGGTTGATGCTGGTGCTATTTGCGTATTAGAGGGGCATGATGGTGTTGGGCAAGTCATTGCAAAACAAGCGGTAGATGAATCTTGCAGAAGAGCTAAGGCGCATGGTGTAGGAATCGTTTCAGTAAGAAACTCCAATCATTTTGGTACTTGCATGTATTTTTCTAGAATGGGTGCTGCGCAAGGTTGCATAACGATGATTATGAGTAATGCCGGACCCAATATCGCGCCATGGGGCGGCAGACAAAAAAAGATTGGGACAAACCCCTGGTCGATTGCTGTGCCTGGGGGCAAGTATGGGGCGGTGGTAATGGATATGGCTAATTCCGGAGTTGCGCGAGGAAAAATTTATCTAGCCCAAAAAAGACGAGAAGCGATACCTGAGGGCTGGGCGATTGATAAAGAGGGGCGACCAACAACCGATCCAGCTGCTGCGATTGAGGGCTTTATATTACCAATGGCTGGTCATAAAGGCTACGTGCTTGGAGTGATGATTGATATTTTATCGGGTGTCTTATCGGGGAGTTCTTTTTTAGATCAAGTGCATGGTCCATACGATCCAGTCAATAAAAGCGGTGCTGGCCATTTATTTATCTCCATGAATGTGCAAGCATTTCAGCCATTAGAACTTTTTGAAAAGAAGATTGAGGCTTATGTGCACTCGTTAAAAGATGTCCCGCTTGCAGCGGGTCATGACCAGATATATTACCCAGGCGAGATGGAGAATTTAGCAAATATCAAAAATCGGCAAGAAGGTTTAATATTACCGATTGATACTTTAGAAAGTTTAAAAGAGTTAGCAATACAGGCAAATTTAACAAAAGCTTTACCTACGGAATTACAAGATGAATGAGGTAATTAATAGCGTCGATTCGATTGGCTTATCCCCTGAAAATTTGACAAAAGTTTTTGAGAAGAATTAGCTTTTTGGCAAAAATTTATCAAAGAGAACAATATTAAGATCGAATAATATTGGCAAAATCTCTAAATTATTTTGACAATGGAGAGGGCTCTGGGATGCGCACAAAGCCCTCCATGATTCGACGTGCGGTTCGACTCATGTTGACTTGAGTTACAACCCATTCCTTGTTCGTGCAGATTGCTTTGGCGCCCACTTCTAGGGTTCCCGAGGGATGTCCGAAGATGACCGAGTTGGATTGGGGCTGGTTCATACACTCACTAACCAGATTTCCTGGAATGGCCGCGGCAGCGGCAATAGCTACTGCGCCAGTGCCAGTCATTGCATGGTGCATTACACCCATCGATATAACTCGAGCTAGTAAGTGGATTTGATGGGACTCGATTAGTTTACCGTCGGCGGATGTATAGTCGGCAGGTTTTGCAACAAAGCACAACTTCGGAGTATGTGGCCGACTGCTTGTTGCCTCTTCTGGAGTCTTCGTAAGTCCCATGGCAACTGCCCCGTGGGAGCGAATGAGTTCAATGGTATGGAGTAGCTCAGGATGAAAGTTGACATCAGCCTGGAGCTCTGTTCCTTGAAGGCCTAAGGCGCTGGCTTGCATAAAGATTGTTGGTAGGCCAGCGTTAATATAGCTCACTTCAAATTGACCTAAATGAGGCACTAATAGTAGATCTTTAGGTTTGCCGGTAGGGAGGATAGGCCCAGATTCTTGGCCACTATCACCA
>Ga0209135_1000650_pt1 | contig 12577 bp, 9 predicted proteins | sample LauGreSBDMM110SD_4_FD_187570 | JGI IMG/M metagenome (GOLD analysis project Ga0209135, IMG submission 187570) | Freshwater lake microbial communities from Lake Michigan, USA - Su13.BD.MM110.SD (SPAdes) (version 3) | ecosystem: Environmental > Aquatic > Freshwater > Lake | place: Lake Michigan, USA... | reverse complement strand
CAAATTGCCGCCCAAAGACCTTTGAGTTTTTTTGCGTACGCCTTGCACTTTCATCCGTCAACCCCACAAGCGCTCTCGTCCTTGGATGCCACTTTGTGGGGTTTAGAAAAATATGCCACGCAACAAGCCGACGTGCTGCAATGCCTCAAAGCCTGGGGCTTTCCTGTGGCCGAACAAACCCAAACTGTGAGTGGCGCCCAAGGCTTGGTGCAATTTCATGCGCAGATTGGCAAGCTGCGCGATCAATTGCCTTTTGATATCGATGGCGTGGTGTACAAAGTCAACAGTATTCGTCAACAAGGCCTGATGGGCATGGTCAGCCGCGAGCCGCGTTGGGCGGTGGCGCATAAATTTCCAGCCCAAGAGGAATTGACCACGGTGCTGGCCATCGATATTCAGGTGGGGCGCACCGGCAAGCTCACCCCCGTGGCCAAACTGGCCCCCGTGTTTGTAGGCGGCGTGACGGTGACCAATGCCACCTTGCACAACGAAGATGAAGCGCGGCGCAAAGATGTGCGGGTGGGCGACACGGTGGTGGTGCGCCGAGCAGGCGACGTGATTCCCGAGGTGGTTTCTGTCTTGATGGAGAAAAGGCTGACCGAGGCGGCGGTGTTCACCATGCCACGTCATTGCCCCGTGTGCGCCAGCCAAGCCGTGCGCGAAGAAGGTGAGGCCGACTACCGCTGTACGGGCGGGCTTTTTTGCAGCGCCCAACAAAAGCAGGCCATTTTGCATTTTGCTCACCGCCGTGCTGTGGAAATTGAAGATTTGGGCGAGAAGCTGGTTGATCAACTGGTGGAATCTGGTCTGGTCAAGACCTTGGCTGATGTTTACAAACTGGGTTTTAGCCATTTGGCCAGCTTAGAGCGCATGGGTGAAAAATCAGTCCACAATTTGTTGAGCAGTTTAGAGAAATCAAAATCCACCACTTTGCCGCGCTTTGTGTTTGGCTTGGGTATTCGGCATGTGGGCGAGGCGACCGCCAAGGACTTGGCGCGTCACTTTGGCGGCATCGACGCCATCATGAATGCCAGCATCGAGCAGTTGCTGCAGGTACACGATGTGGGCCCGGTTGTTGCGCAAAGCTTGCGCACCTTTTTCGACCAAGCGCATAACCGCGAAGTGGTGGAGCAGTTACAAGCCTGTGGCGTGTATTGGCCGGAAGCTGACCCTCAAGGCAGACTGGATTTGCCGCTGGCGGGTCACACTTACGTCATCACCGGCACCTTGCCCACTTTGTCCCGCGAACAAGCCCAAAGCTTGCTTGAAGCGGCGGGTGCCAAAGTAGCGGGCAGTGTGAGCAAGAAAACCACTGGGGTGATTGCTGGTGAAGCAGCGGGCAGCAAGCTAGAAAAAGCCTTGAGTTTGAATATTCCGGTGCTCGACGAGGCCGGCTTGTTGGTACTGACTCAGCCTAGTGTTGGCCCATGACGCCCAGCAACTCGGTTTCCAAATCGAGTTGTTGACGGTTGTGTTGCAAAGCCGCGCCATCAATTAAAAAAGTGTCTTCCACCCGCTCACCCAGCGTCGTGACTTTGGCCAGCAACACATTGATGTGGTGATGCGCCAAGACTTGCGCCACGCCGTACAGCAAGCCCACGCGGTCACTGGCTGAAATGGTCAACAGCCAGCGTTGGGCTTTTTCATCGGGCTGCAAACTCACGCGAGGTGCCACAGGAAAACTCTTCACACGTCTTGAAACCCGACCCTTCGAGGCCTTAGGCAAGGGGCCAGCAGTCTCTATCGCTTGCTTTAAATCGTTCTCCACCATCACCGTCAATTCTCGGTAGTGAGTGTCGTGCCTAGGGGTGACCACTTGGAAAGTGTCGATCGCAAAGCCATTGCGTGCGGTATGCACTTTGGCATCCAAAATACTAAAACCGGCTTGGTCGAAATAGCCGCAAATTCGCGCAAACAAATCGGTTTGATCGGGCGTGTAGACCATCACTTGCAGGCCTTCACCCAAGGGCGATAAACGGGCTTTGACGGTCACACTGGGCGCGACGCCTGCGGCTTTGGCCAGCGCCAAAGGACGCGATAACTGACGGGTATGCCAAGCAATGTCTGCTGCTTCGTGGCGCATGAAATAGCCCACATCCAAACTGGCCCATAAATCTTTATGTGATTCAAAAGGCATGGCATACAGGTTGAGGGTTTCCAAGGCTTGGCGCTTGCGTGTCTCCACCACGGCATCGGGGTCGTGGGTTTGCCCACCCAGCACGGCGGCACTTGCGCGGTAAAGGTCTTCGAGCAATTTGCCTTTCCACGCATTCCACACCTTGGGACTGGTGCCGCGAATATCCGCCACGGTCAATAAATAAAGCGCTCGCAAATAACGCTCAGTACCCACCCGTTGGCAAAAGCTTTGTATGACATCTGGGTCACTCAAGTCTTCTTTTTGCGCAACGCGACTCATGGTCAGGTGCTCGCGTACCAAAAACGCAATCAACTGGGTGTCGTCCTTAGAGACACCATGCTGGCGGCAAAAAATACGCACGTCTTGCTCGCCCAAATCGGAATGGTCGCCGCCGCGACCCTTGGCAATATCGTGAAAAAGCGCAGCCACATACAAAATCCAAGGTTGCTCCCAACCTGCTGCCAGTTGCGAGCAAAAAGGGTATTCATGGGCGTGTTCAACGATGAAGAAGCGCCGCACATTGCGCAGCACCATCAAAATATGCTGGTCCACGGTATAGACATGAAACAAGTCATGCTGCATTTGCCCGACGATGCGCCTGAACACCCACAGGTAGCGCCCCAGCACCGAGGTCTGGTTCATTAAGCGCATGGCATGGGTGATGCCTTGCGGGGTTTGCAGTATGCGCATGAACATGGCTCGGTTGACGGGATGGCGGCGAAACGCCGCATCCATCAAAGACCGAGCGTTGTACAAAGCGCGCAAGGTTCGGGCTGAAAAACCCTTGATGCCTACAGTTTCTTGGTAGAGCAAAAACGTTTCCAAAATGGCTTCGGGGTGGCGTTGGTATAAGTTGTCATCCAGCACATCGAGCATGCCCGATTTATCCGCAAAGCGCTCATTCAAGGGGCGGGGTGGATGGGCGGTGGTTTGTTCGAACAACCATTCCTGCATATTCAGGTGAACGATTTGGTTGAGCTGCGTCACCGCTTTGGCAGCCCAGTAATAGTGCTTCATCAGCGCCTCACTGGCGCGTCGGGCGTGACGTTGCTCCGTGGGTGGGGGGGCCAGCCCCAGGTCTTGCGACACCGAGGTTTGCAAATCAAACACCAAACGGTCTTCTCGGCGTTGGGCGATGTAGTGCAGTCGCCAACGCACCAGCGAGAGCAGCTCTTCATTGCGCGCAAGTTGGCGTAACTCTAGCGGCGTGACCATCTGATGGGTGGCCAAATCTTGCCAAGACTCACCCAAGCCACTGGCCTTGGCCAACCACAACAGCATTTGCAAGTCGCGCAATCCACCTGGCGACTCTTTGCAATTGGGCTCTAGCGAGTAGGGCGAGTTGTCAAACTTGGTGTGGCGCTGGCCCATCTCCAAGGTTTTTCCCGTGAAGAAGGCGCGTGGCTCGAGTTGTTGTTGAAACCCCGTGCTGAAAGCTGCAAACAGCGTCTCATCGCCCCAAATCCGTCGGGCTTCGAGCATGGAGGTTTGCACGGTGATGTCGCCAGCAGCTTCTAGCATGCATTCTTGAAGATTGCGAACACTGGAGCCGATTTCCAGCCCCTCGTCCCAGCAACTGCCAATGAAGCGCTCAATAGCCTCGCGTAAATTCGGATCGTCTTGGGGCGACATATCGTCTGGCAACAGCAGCAAGACATCGACATCCGAATAAGGAAACAAAGCTTGGCGACCGTAGCCGCCCACGGCCACCAGACAAGCCTTGGCTGGCATGTCAGCGGCTTTCCATAAAACCCTCAGGCTGTCGTCACAAAGTTGACTGAGTTGGCGCAAATGCTGCCGAACACGACGCGCTCCACGCAGACTTTGTTGCGCAGCGCAAGCTGCCAACAGGGCTTTTTTGCGTTGCTTGAATTCAGTGATGGTTGAACTCGCAGCGTGTTAACAAGATGTCGTGGTGACAAAAGCAGGCAAGGGCGGGCTGCCTTGGGACAAGGTCAGCACTTCATAGCCGGTGGGGGTCACCAAAATGGTGTGCTCCCATTGCGCAGACAAAGAATGGTCGCGGGTGACGATGGTCCAGCCGTCGCCTGTTTCGCGTATGTCTTTTTTGCCGGCATTGACCATAGGCTCAATGGTGAAGGTCATGCCAGCACGCAACTCTTCCAAGGTGCCGGGCTTGCCGTAGTGCAACACCTGAGGTTCTTCGTGAAACACTTGCCCGATGCCATGGCCACAAAACTCGCGCACCACTGAAAAGCCCAAGCCCTCGGAAAACAGTTGTATGGCGTGGCCAATATCGCCAAGGCGCGCACCAGGCTTGACCTTGACAATGCCATGCCACATGGCTTCGTAAGTCATGGCGCACAAGCGCTTGGCAGCGATAGAGCCTTCGCCCACCACAAACATGCGGCTGGTGTCGCCATGCCAGCCATTTTTGATGACGGTGATATCGATGTTGACGATGTCGCCCTTTTTCAAGACCTTGTCATTCGGTATGCCGTGACAGACTTGGTGGTTGATGGAGGTGCAAATCGACTTTGGATAGGGGTTGTAGCCATTTGGGGCGTAGTTCAGTGGCGCGGGAATGGCCAGCTGAACTTGTGTGATGTAGTCGTGGGCCAATTGATCCAAAGCGTTGGTGGTCACGCCAATCTGTACATGGGGGGTCAAGAAATCCAGTACTTCTGAGGCCAAGCGCCCCGCTAAACGCATACCTTGTATGCCTTGCTCGTCTTTGATGGTGATGCTCATAACTTAAATTATCTCAGGCTTCAAAACCTGCAAAGCAATGGCTGCTTGCTTCAAAGCCAAAATGCCTTAATTTTTGTGTTTAGGCGCAGATCGAAATGATCCCGTTCAACTCTTCGCACGCCGATTCAAATACCGCTGGTGGTATTTTTTTCCATGCGTGCGGTCGAGCACCACGCTCGCGCCAGGCGAATGATTTTGGCTGATGTGCAAGCACGTAGCAAACCTCCCCCCTAGTTGAGGTGAACCTCACAGCAAACGGGTTGGTTTCGTTACTGGCTGCATGAGTCATAGGAAGGCCGATAACGAGATTGGTGCGCTCGTTAAACGCCTTAGAGGACAACACTAGCATTGGGTGCTCATCCTTCATTTCTGTACCAACCTGCGGGTTGAAGTCTATCCAGATCATGTCGTGCCGATCCGGCACCCAGAGTTTGCCTGGTGTCGCCATCAAAACACTTCAGTGCCTACGCGCCCGGTTGCCATAACTTCGCCACCGTGAATGGTCGGGTCAAATGCTTTGAGCTTTTGAGCCAGAGTTAACTTTGGCTTTCCAGTAGAACGCAGAAATACGCCGCCTTCAACCACCTCTACACGAATTGGCTGCCCACGCGTAAAACGAGCCGCCTTGGCAACGGGCGCGGTGATGCGCACCGCAAGGCCATTTCCCCACTCTTGGACCGTCTGTTCAACTGAAACTGCTGCTGTCATTTGGACACCTCATTAAAATGTTGATACGAGTGTATACGCTAAACCATCGTGTGTCAACGCGTATCAACATGCGGTCTGACTATGGTGAAACACCCGCAAGCCTTAATTGGGCAACGTGTATTGGTTTTGATCACCTTCTTTGGGGTCAAAATAACCAAAACTTTGCCATTGATCCAAAGGCGTTGAGGTCATGTAGTTGCTGGGGTCCATGATGATCTGGATCTTGTCATTTCCCCAAGGATTGGTTTTTGAATAGGTGGGATCAGTGACTCGGCTTTCGTCTTGCGCGGGTCTGTCTCACTGGACTGAGCATTTTGGCCATGTTCATGACCGTAAAATGGAACCGTCAGGATCTTGCTGACCCCGCTTTTGCACCCATCCCCAACCAGGCTTGCCCGTGACCGTTCTGATCAGCACTTTCGAAGGCGGCCAAGCCTTCAGCCCCTTTAAAACCCAACGATTGCTGCAAAGCTTGCAGCTACAAGCCCCCTCGGTCAGCGGTTTGCAAACGCTGCAGGTTTTTTTGGTGGCCACCTCCCAAGCTTTGAGCCAAAGCGACAGTGTTCGCATGGCCCGCTTGCTTGATGCGGTTGCAAGTCCTGTCCCTGTTGACCCTTCGCTGGAACAGGTGTGCTGGGTCTCTGCGCGTGTGGGAACCGTCTCGCCTTGGGCCTCTAAAGCCAGCGACATCGCCCGCAACTGTGGGTTTGCAGTGCAACGTATCGAACGCTTGGTCCAATACCGCCTGAAAATAAGCGCTGTCCTGACACCCGAACAATGGCTGGCGATTCAAGCTTTGCTGCATGACCGCATGACCGAATCTTTGTGGCACATCCAGCAGGAATCCCATGCGCTGTTCCAGCCTTTGTCTGCCCTTGCCCTGAGTTTTGTCGATATACAAGCCCAGGGTCGCCAAGCTTTGGTGCAGGCCAATACCGATTCGGGCTTGGCTTTGGCCGAGGATGAAATTGACTATTTGCTGCAGGCCTTCACCCACATGGGGCGCAACCCCAGCGACGCTGAGTTGATGATGTTCGCCCAAGCCAACAGCGAGCACTGTCGCCACAAAATTTTCAACGCCAGTTTCAGCATCGACGGCCTTGCCCAAAGCCACAGCATGTTTGGCATGATTCGCCACACCCACGCCACCTCACCCCAACATACGGTGGTGGCCTACTCCGACAACGCGGCCATCATGAAGGGCCACACAGTTGAAAAATTTGCGGCTCCCTTGACCGGTTTCATGCCGCGCTATGACAAGTCGCCGGGTGTGCAACATATTTTGATGAAAGTGGAAACCCATAACCACCCCACCGCTATTGCTCCTTTCCCCGGTGCTGCCACGGGTGCGGGCGGCGAAATCCGCGACGAAGGCGCCACTGGGCGCGGCGCCAAGCCCAAGGCGGGATTGACCGGTTTTAGCGTGTCTAAGCTGTGGGGCAGCAGTCTGGGCCGACCGGCGCACATGGCCAGTGCATTGCAGATCATGACCGAGGGCCCTTTGGGCGGCGCGGCCTTCAACAATGAATTTGGTCGTCCCAATCTTTTAGGTTATTTTCGCGAATACGAGCAAGTGGTTGACGGCGTGCAACGCGGCTACCACAAGCCCATCATGATCGCCGGTGGCATAGGCGTGGTGCAGCGCGAGCTGACCCGAAAAATTGAATTCCCACCGGGTACCCTGTTGATTCAACTCGGCGGCCCTGGCATGCGCATTGGCATGGGCGGGGGTGCTGCCAGTTCCTTGGCCAGCGGCAGCAACAGCGTGGCCTTGGATTTCGATTCCGTGCAACGCGGCAACCCCGAGATTCAGCGCCGCGCCCAAGAGGTCATCAACCATTGCAATGCATTGGGTGCGATGACCCCCATACTCGCCATCCACGATGTGGGCGCGGGTGGTTTATCCAATGCTTTTCCCGAGTTGGTGAATGATGCAGGACGCGGCGCACGCTTTGATTTGCGCCAAGTGCATTTGGAAGAATCAGGCATGTCGGCGCGTGAAATTTGGAGCAACGAAAGCCAAGAGCGCTATGTCTTGGCCATCGATCCCCAGTCTTTGCCGCAGTTTGCTTTCTTTTGTGAGCGCGAGCGTTGCCCGTTCTCGGTGGTGGGCAAAGCCACGGCCAAGCCGCAATTGGTGGTGAAAGACGCTGCGGCCATCACGCCGGTGGACATGCCGCTGGAGGTGCTGCTGGGCAAACCACCCAAGATGCAGCGTGATGTGCAACGAATCCAGCGGCATTCACCTCCTTTAAATTTGACCGATGTGGGTTTGCAAGACGCGCTGATTCAGGTCTTGTCGCATCCCACGGTGGCCAGCAAACGGTTTTTGATCACCATTGGCGACCGAACTGTCGGTGGCTTAAGCCACCGCGACCCCATGGTGGGTCCGTGGCAAGTGCCGGTGGCCGACTGCGCCATCACCTTGGCTGATTTCCAAGGCCATGCGGGCGAGGCCATGAGCATGGGCGAGCGCACCCCCATCGCCGCGCTCAACCCCGCAGCATCTGGGCGCATGGCGGTGGCCGAGGCCATCACCAATTTGCTTGCTGCACCTTTTCAGATGGACAGGGTCAAGCTCTCCGCCAATTGGATGGCCGCCTGCGGCGAGGCGGGCGAAGACGCTGCCCTTTACGACACGGTCAAAGCCGTGGGGTTAGAGCTGTGTCCCGCCTTGGGTATTTCCATACCCGTGGGCAAAGACAGCTTGTCCATGCGCACCCGTTGGAGCGAGCAGGGCGCGCAAAGGCAAGTGACCTCGCCGGTCAGTTTGATCGTCACTGCGTTTGTGTCTTTGGACGATGTGCGCGGCAATTTAACCCCGCAGCTTCAATCGACCTCAGACAGCAGCTTGGTGTTGATCGATTTAGGCAAGGGCCAAAAGCGCATGGGGGCCAGCATGCTGGCGCAAATCTTGGACCAAGCCGGTGGAGCCACCCCCGACCTTGATGACCCGCAAGACTTGCTGCATCTGGTTCATGCCATCAATGATTTACGACAACAAGGCCTGCTTTTGGCTTACCACGACAAGAGCGATGGCGGCCTGTGGGCCACAGCCTGTGAAATGGCGTTTGCAGGCCAAGTGGGCGTAGACCTGAATATCGATTTACTGGTCACAGAAGGTGACGGCGTGAGCGACAGCCGAGCCGACCATGGCGACAGCAAAAACTGGGCACAACAAGTGGGTGCCAGACGCGAAGAGCTTAGCTTGCAAGCCTTGTTGAATGAAGAGTTGGGTGTGGTGATCCAAGTGACCACGGACCAACGCGACACCGTAATGCAAATTTTGCGGCAACACGGTTTGTCGGCCCACAGCCATGTGATTGGCAAGACCCGCAAAGCCTCAGCCAACACGCCTGCTGCCATCACGGTGTGGCGTGACGCCAAGGAAATTTTTGCGGCGGGGTTGCTTGACCTGCATCAAGTCTGGGACAGCGTGAGTTGGAAAATCGCTCGCGAACGCGACAACCCTGATTGCGCCGATGCCGAACATGCTGCTGCGGGCGACCCCAGCGACCCAGGTTTGCACCTTTACTTGCCGCCTCATTTTTTTGACCCGCCCCCCACATCTGCTTTTGTTCACACTGCACGCCCGAGGGTGGCGGTGCTGCGCGAGCAGGGCGTGAATTCGCATGTGGAAATGGCCTACGCTTTCACTGAAGCAGGTTTTGAGGCTTACGACATTCACATGACCGACTTGCAACAAGGCCGAGCCAACTTAAAAGACTTTCAAGGCTTGGTGGCTTGCGGCGGCTTCAGCTACGGCGACACCTTGGGCGCGGGCGTGGGCTGGGCAAGGAGTATTTTGTTTAACAACGCGCTCAACGATCAATTCCAAGCTTTTTTTGAGCGGCAAAACAGCTTTGGCTTGGGCGTGTGCAATGGCTGTCAAATGTTTGCCGAACTGGTCCAAATCATCCCAGGTGCTGCGCACTGGCCGCGCTTCACGCACAACCAAAGCGAGCGTTTTGAAGCCCGCTTGGCGATGGTTGAGGTGCTGGATTCTCCGAGTCTGTTTTTCAAGGGCATGGCAGGGGCCAGAGCGCCTATCGCGGTCGCCCATGGCGAAGGTTTTGCCAATTTCTCGCAACAAGGTGATGCGGCCCAAGTGTTGGCCGCCATGCGCTTTGTGGACAACCATGGTCGTGCCACACAGGCTTATCCCTTCAACCCCAATGGCAGCCATGACGGCCTGACCGCGGTTACCACCGCCGACGGGCGCTTCACCGCCATGATGCCGCACCCCGAGAGAGTCTTTAGAAAACTTCAATTCAGCTATTACCCCTCTGATGTGCAAGAGGGCTCAGACTTCAGCCTGTGGATGGGTTTGTGGCGAAATGCCCGTGCTTGGATAACTTGATAATTAACAAAATTAATGTAGGATCAACAAACATATGAGTTTGACCCGCGACCGTGAACTTGCTGATACTTTATACTCCTTGGTGGAACTCACTGAGCACCTCAAACACGACCTGAATTTGCTGGTTCACGCTTTGCAAGAAGCACAGCACGCTGAAACGGGGTTGGCTGCCAACACCGACCAAGCCAACCAAGCTTTGGCCAAAACGCAGCTTGTGCACCAAAAAATTGAATCGGTGATCAAGTTGTTGCTGCACAACCATACGGACGCGACCAGCATACTCAACGAATTTGAAAAGATTCGCACCACCAAGTTGCTGACCAGCGAAACCTTCAGCTTGGCGCATATTCTCAAAGTCCAACAGAAATAAAAAATGCCCTAGAAAGGGCACTTTAGCTTAGGCAGAAAAGGCTTTATTCGATCTTGGCTTTTTCGCGCAAGCTTTGCTGATACTCGGTCAATTTGCCTTGCTGCATTTGCTGAAGAATTTGCGGCTTCACTTCATCAAACTTAGGCACGGGTGTTTCGCGGGTGTCGTCTAAGCGGATGATGTGAAAACCAAATTGGGTCTTCACTGCTGTGTCGGTGAATTGGCCCTTTTTGAGCGCCACCATGGCTTGGGAGAACTCTTTGACAAAGCTGCCGGGATTGGCCCAATCGAGGTCGCCGCCATTGGCACCAGAACCTGGATCTTTGGATTGCTTTTTGGCGATGTCTTCAAACTTCCCACCTTTTTTCAAGCTGGCAATGATGGCCTTGGCTTGATCTTCTTTTTCCACCAAGATGTGGCGTGCGCGGTATTCTTTGCCGCTGCTGCTGGCGATAAATTTGTCGTATTCGGCTTTGACATCATCCTCGCTGATGGGATTGGTTTTTTGGTATTGGTTGAACAACTCACGAATCAAAATACTTTGCTTGGCAAGTTCAAGTTGAATTTTGTAATCATCAGAGCCGTCCAAGCTTTGCTTTTCAGCTTCTTGCATGAATATTTCACGCATGATGACTTCTTCGCGAAGTTGCTGCTCCATTTCCGGCGTCACCGAACGGCCAGAACGCTCGAGCTGAGCGGCCAACATATTCAAACGGCTTTTGGGAACCGCTTTGCCATTCACGATGGCGACATTTTGCGCATGCAGTGCAATGCTTGAAAGGCTTAAAACGGCCGCTGCGACTGCGCGGGGAAGAAAAGAAAATCTCATGAAGGGGTCTTTCGGAGTATTAAATAGAGGGGTCTACAACTTCTATGGCCAGAGCGTGGAGACCCTGGGCAATAAATGCTTGGAGGCAATCATACACAAGCCGGTGTTTGGCCACTCTGCTGAGGCCATTGAACCCCGTGCAGCCAATACGCACCCGAAAATGCGTGCCTTGGCCTGTGCCGTCAGAACCGCTGTGACCTGCGTGGTCGGCGCTTTCGTCCCAAACTTTCAGCTCAAAAGGGCTTAATTGCTGGCGCAAGGCCTGCTCGAGTTGCTCGGCGTTGATGTTCATGGGGCCTCCTCGGTCTTGGTTTCATCGGTTTTGATGTGGCGGCTTAAATACAAGGCCTGCGCCACCACAAACACCAGCATCAAACCCATGCCGCCAAACAGTTTGTAGCTGACCCAGGTGTCTAGGTCGAAATTGAACGCCACCCACAAATTGAGCACACCCATGGCCGCAAAAAAACCGCTCCAGGCCCACAGCAGTCGCAACCATATGTCGTCAGGCAGTTCGATTTGCGCACCCATCAAGCTGCGTAAAAAATTGCGTTTCATCACGAAATGACCCAAGATCAGCGCCGCCCCCATGAGCCAATACAGCACAGTGGGTTTCCATTTGATGAACATGTCGTCGTGAAACACCAAGGTCGCACCGCCAAACAAAACAATGATGACCAAACTGATCCACTGCATGGGCTCGACCTTGCCATGGCGGAAATGCAGCCAGCCAATTTGCAGCAAAGTTGCTGCAATGGCGACCGCCGTGGCGACATAAATACCAGCCAGTTTGAAGGTGATGAAAAACAGGGCGATGGGCAAAAAATCGGTGAGCAACTTCATATCAAATCTTGTCCTGAGGGGCGAACTGCAAAGCCGCCGAATTCATGCAGTAGCGCAATCCGGTGGGCGCGGGGCCGTCATTAAACACATGGCCTAAATGCGCCCCGCAGTTGGCGCACACGGTTTCTGTGCGCACCATGCCGTGGGCACGGTCTACGCGTTCCTCAATAGCGCCAGGCAATGCGCTTTGGTAAAAACTGGGCCAGCCGCAACCCGAGTCAAACTTGGTGCTGTCATCAAACAGCAAGGCGTCACAACAAATACAGTTGTAGTGGCCTTTGGCCCAATGGTCTTCATAGCGGCCAGTGAAAGCACGTTCGGTGGCGGCTTGGCGAGTGACTTCATAGGCCAAGGCTTCAGCGTCTTTGCCTGCCAGCAAAGCGCGCCACTCTTGTGGGGTTTTATCGGGATGTGTCATGAAGAGCAACTGATGGAGATGGATGAAGCCCAATCGGGCGGGAAGGCGGCGTAATTCTCAAAACCTGGGTGCTCATCAAATGGGGCACTCAGCAGTTCTAACAAAGTCGACACGCCAGAAAAGTCGCCTATTTTCGCTTGAGCGATAGCCTGCTCGCCCAAATGGTTGCGCAAGACAAATTTGGGGTTGCTGCGCAACAT
>Ga0209135_1000645_pt1 | contig 12615 bp, 9 predicted proteins | sample LauGreSBDMM110SD_4_FD_187570 | JGI IMG/M metagenome (GOLD analysis project Ga0209135, IMG submission 187570) | Freshwater lake microbial communities from Lake Michigan, USA - Su13.BD.MM110.SD (SPAdes) (version 3) | ecosystem: Environmental > Aquatic > Freshwater > Lake | place: Lake Michigan, USA... | reverse complement strand
ACGTAAAATTGCTCCGAACATTTTCCCACACCAGCATATACACAATGACGACACCTCTTTACGATCGACATGAACTGTCGAAGTTCGTGGAAGCTCGAAGAGCTGATAAAACAGAGGGGAAAACTGCCACCATGACGAGCATGGGTCGCGGAGGAAAGTGGATCATTACAGATGCCGATTACCCCAAGCTCCTCGATCTCATGAACGACTATCTCTTCGTAAATCGCGGGAAGCCCATGGCCTTTGTAGAACAGCCAAGGAAGGGGGAGCCGAAACCACTTCTTATTGATCTGGATTTCAAGTATCCCTCGGAACGCAGTCTCGTACGCACCTTTACACCAGAGCAGATCAGGAGCTTTTGCCGATTAATGGTAACTGGCCTGCAAATCTTCTTTGGCGTAACGAACTGCGAATATCTCCGTTTCTTCGTCACTCTCAGGCCTGGACCCTATGCGTCAGGCCAGGTCCGTAAGGATGGAATCCACATCTTGTGCCCTGACATTGGCCTCTGTGACGAAAAGCAGAAAGTGTTGAGGAACTGGATGCTGTCCCAGAATGCCATATCGACCTGCTTCACAGACACTGGCTACAACAATGATCCCACCGATATCTATGACGAGTCCATGACAAGGAAGCAGGGATGGATCTTCTACGGAGAGTCGAAGCCCAATATCCCCCCGTACATCCTCAAACACGTCTTCCGCTATGTCCCGTCCACCGATGTCTGGGAGGATGAGGAGGAGACCGCCTACACTTCGAGAGAACTGATTGAGCTCCTGAGTGTCCGATACAATGTTCTCGACGACGATAATGCTGTGAGGGAGGACGAGCGCGACCACTACGAGGCAATGAAGATCTGGGGGGATAGCCCCTCTCCTGTGCAAGAGTTGGTCGCGCAAGAGATAGATCCCAATGCAGGGGCCACAGTTCTCGACGCCATCCAGGCAATCTACGGGACGGATCTGGCCGAAGAGGAAAAGAAGGTGGTGCGGCGTCTTGTGATGGAGTGTCTCAGTACTGAGCGTGCCGAGAAGTACGAGGCCTGGATCCGAGTCGGCTGGTGTCTCCACAACATCAGTTCCAGCGAAGAGAACTTCCAACTCTGGATGGATTTCAGCGCGAGATCCACAAAGTCCGGTGGGAACAATGTGGCGCAGCTGAAACGTGATTGGATGACCGGCTGGCGCAAGAGTGATGACGGGCCTCGTTTGACTGAGAGATCCCTCCGCAAGTGGGCTCGCGATGATAATGCAGAAGCCTACAAGAGGATCCAGGACGAGTTCATTGGCGAGTATATCCGCCAGGAGGTGGAGCCCACGCATTTCCACATTGCCAAGCTGATGAAGAAGAAGTATGGGCCTATCTACATTGCCTCTATCACATCGAGGCACACTGAGTGGTACAAATATGACGACGGAATCAACATGTGGAAGAAGTTGAACCAGGGTATTGAGCTCAGCATGAAAGTCTGTACGGAGGTGGCTCAGTCTATTGCCGACGCCAGCTCGAAGTTCTTTGGAGATGCGGGGAAGGATATTAAGAACCGTGACACTCTTGTGGAAAAGGCGAAGCAGCTTCTCAAAGTGCAGACGAGCCTGTTCAATAACGGCTTCACAGAGTCGGTGATGAAGATGGCCGTGAAGCAGTTCTACGAGGAGGACTTCCACAACAAGCTGAATATCAATCCTACGCTCTTCGCCTGTGCGAATGGGATGATCGACCTCCGTGTTCCTGGGGAAGATGGACGAGATCATGTGGTACACCGTGAGGGCCGGCCAGAGGACTACATGAGTTTCCTCGCCGGCCAGAATCACCCCGAGATGGGGCCGATCAACTACATTAAGTATGACGCGAACATGCCCGTACAGGCGGAGATCGCAGACTTCTTCTCAAAACTCTTCCCCAGCCCGGAACTCCGCCGCTACACCCTCCGACTTCTTGCCTCCTGCCTCGAGGGCGTGAATCGGGAGCAGTGCTTCTATGTCGCGACAGGTGTGGGAGGTAACGGGAAATCGAAGTTGGTGGAGTTGATGCGGATGACTTTCGGGGACTACCAGACTTCCATGCAGAGTACCGTGCTGACGAGAGGTCGCCCTGATGCCGGCGCGGCCAATCCGGAAATCATGGCGGCCAAGTGCAGGCGCTTCATCTATCTCCAGGAGCCCGATGACAAGGAGCCCATCAACACGTCCCGCATGAAGCAGTTCTCTGGTGAGGACATGGTGGAGGCGAGAGCCCTGTATGGCGACCAGGAGAAGTTCGTGATCATGGGGAAGCTCTTCATGATGTGCAACAAGCTGCCTCCTGTGACGACCATGGACCGTGGTACTTGGAGGCGTATCCGTGTTCTGCCGTTCGTGAGCAAGTTCGTGTTGCCGGATCACCCAGAATATCTGGCTGGTCGTCCCAACGTGTTCTTGATGGACCCGATGCTGGACAAGAAGCTGCGGCAGTGGCGCGAGCCCTTCCTGTCACTTCTGGTCCACATCTACGAGACCGAGTACATCCCCTACGGCCTGCACCCTGTTCCTGCAGAAGTCATGGCGGCGAGCGACAAGTACAAGGGCGACTTTGACGTGTTTGCCCGCTTCCGTGGAGAGCGTATCAGGCAGCCTACGACCATGGAGGAGAAGATGAAGTGTAAGGACGAGCCCATGACGACGCAGAAGATCAAGAATATCATCACGACATGGCGAAGGGAGGCGCGCGTGGATCTGAATGCACAAGAGGCCATCAACCGCCTCACAGAGGAGTTTGGTGAACCCGTAAATGGAAAGGAGTGGCATACAATCATGGTGTTTGGGAGCGACGATGCGGTGGTTGACTGGGATGTGAGCCACGCGGCGCAAACGTCTTAAGCACGGCGCACGCAGCTGGAACATCATAGACCTCTTGCCTTACGTGTTCTATTCCTCCTACGTTTACGCAATGTTCCACCCCCCTTGTGAATACTTCTTTTTAGCCTTTCAATTGGTACAATATCGAGTGTCTTAGAATTTGTCGAACTCAGAACTACTTCAGGAGCTACACCCCCGTTATGCGCCTCATTCCATCTAAGTGAGCAAACACACCACCTATCATTTGGTTTCAGTCCTGGAAAGGAAGGTGGAGAAGGACTGGTAAGGTCATTCCCTTTTGACTTTGTAAATTCAAGAAACTTCTTTGTCATTACCGCACAGACTGTATGTGTTCCACTATCATCAGGACCTGTATTACAAAACCCATCACGGTAATATCCAGTGAGAGGTTCCTTTGAACATATTTCTAAAGGCTTACCAAAAACATTTGTTGATTTTTTGTAAGCCGTCATCCTAAGAAAACATCAGAATAATAAGCCCCTATAAAGCTAAGCAAATCTCAGAATAATCCTATGAGCATGAGGCCTATAAAAATAGAAACCCGAAGATGCGTGAATCACACGTCACCCCTTAGACGAACCGAAGAATCACCGCACTCATCATAATCCCCACAATAACGGAAATCAATATCACCATAAACCCCTCCCTTAGTCCACCCCCTTGGCGCCTCATACCATATATCGCCAGACTGGCACATATGGCCCCGTACGCCACAAAGAATATCAACAAGATCCAATCCTGAAACGTTGTTATACCACGAGAACGAAATACCCCCAGAGGCTTCTTATCAGCAGTACGGTCAAGAAACTCTCTGTCGTACGTATCCGCCTCTTTTTTGATAGACGCCAGTTTAGCACCCAGCTGTACCACCTCCGCCTGTAGCCCAGTATTCTGCGCAGTAAGTTCACTACCAGCATTCTGAGCAGCCGTGTATTGCTGGAAAAGATTTGTCGTCGTATTATTTAACATATTGTTTGCTGTTAAGAATCTTGCCGGAAACGTGGGGTCCGCCATACTACCGTCTTATGCCGAAATTAAGTACCCTAACGTCTACATGGTTTTCCAGGGGGAGGAAGAACTACACCCGATTCATATGCACCGCGAATAGAATCAATGTATTGCTGATAGGAGGCATCTCCGCGTGTCAAAGGTGATGAGATCCCAGCGTCAGGGCCAAACCGCCTTCGATTCCAATAGCGCTTATCCCGCGTCGTGCGTGTATAGACGTATCTATTCACTATGACAATAACCATGATAAATGCTAATATTCCCATCGTATACATTACAAAGCCTGATCCCACATATCCCTGGGAACTCAGGGCATGTAGCAGAGCAACGGTCATCAGCGATATGAAAATGAGCTGAAATACGAACAAGGTGTCCATCTTGTTGTGATATGACCACTCGTTTATCTCGGCCTGACGCGAAGACAAATCACGATTGTATTGATCATTATTGTAGGGAAACCTATATTGTTGCATTGAAGCTACAGGTTCTTCTTGAGATGGAGATAGTGGTACTGGAGGTGTTGCAGGTACAGATGATCCGCTCCCCATTTCTAATAGGTTCTTCTAATTACTACTAGCCCCCGCAACGTAGAGAATCAAGCCCATGGCCACGAGATTCAAGAATCCGTAGATCGCCAAATAGTTAGATGCTACATTATTCTTCTCTTCTGATATTTTCACGATATGCTTCCGTAAATCTGCAGACTTAAGCATCTCACGCTCTTTCGCAAGTTGTTCCGTTGTATCCGTATTTGTAGGTTGGGAATCGCCCCCATTCTGCCAGCCCTCGATAAATGGCACACTTCCATCATACGTCTTCAGATCCATAATATGCCGGGAAATCGTCAGGATATCGAGCATGAACAGATTTTTATCCAAGATTATATCTACGAACTCATCTTTGAGCTTACCAGCAGCCTCACGCTCGACCATCACCTTCAAAAGAAACTGGTACTGCTTGTTCGTAGAACAAAGAAGGTTACCGAGATCTCCTACGAGCTTCTTCTTTGTCTCTGCATCCGTGGCGTCGACACTGCGACTCTTCAGCCCGTCCATAATCGTCTGCTTAGCATCATCTGTCAGCGTCCCATTGTCATTACGCCTGAGTCCACTTATAGGTAGCACTGAAGAAGGAAGCTGGGCTTCTGCTTGTTCCAGTGTTGTTATATCAGGACAACTCATTGCCGACTCTATTTCTTAATCACAAAATAATAGACTAGGCCCGCTATCACTAAGAACTGAAGTCCACTCAACCATGTCAACTGCTGCCTAATGTATGATATACCTGCAAAGGCATTCGGAGATGTTATGACTTGCAAGTTAATGCCCAGTGCGGAAAACACAATAAGAAGAGCAAAGATAAAGATAAAAATGGTTATTGCAAGAAATATTGGAACACTTGTTACATGCATGGGACGGTCAATCGGGAACCAACTTTCGTAAAAACTGGTGGTTTGTTCCGGATGTCGGATGTATCCCACACGATCACGGGCGACATTTACCTGGGCCTTTGCCTCCTCGATTTGTGTATTCAAATCCAAAATGGAACTCTGGGCAGATTGAATGTTGTTTGTCGTTGAACCGAGTTTGCTGATCTCTTCCTGAATGCATGCGGTTGTTGCAAAAATATCTGCAGATGCCATGTTGAGAGTAGAGGACTCATTTTGGCTTGGTGCAATGGTACCCGCCGCTGCAGCGGAAGAAATGGAGTTCAGAGTACCACTTGTTACACTCTTCCATGCACCGAATGCGGTTGAATCGCCGATTCTGACTAATATTTGTGGGGTGCACGAAGTTGTACTAGTCATCTATCTCTCCCTTAGAAACCTATCAGAGAGCATATCACTTTGGTCGTGATATAGGCACAAAGTTAATCGCACCCCCATCGGGGGTGCGATTAAGTTCAGCATATAACTTATGCTCTGCAGATGCGATATGAGACATATTCCCCCGCAGAAGGACTGGCGCGAGTAATCTTCACAATGTCACCGGGCATGAGAGCCATGATACGGGCAACCATGTCCTCGTGAAACTTGATTATAGGAAGATTCTCGGCTGTCTTAATGTTATTGGTCTGGAGGAACTCAGCGCGGTTTGCAGAGGGCAAGAGCTCGAATTTGGGCTGAAGAACATGGTCCATCGGATTATTTACAATCGTGTGGGCCTGGAAGAAGCTCACATGAAGCTTCTTGGAAGAGAGAGCACCCAGGGCGGCGGAATGGAAACTTTCCACTACTGGCTCGAGTACGATGACAATGAGTTCCGTATTTTCTACATTCACGGAATCTTCGCTATCCTCGTTCGTCTGATCCTCGATAAATCCGGGTAGGCGATTCTTGAGTCGCTGAATACTATAGATGACGCGGCACTTGCTCAGGGGTTCTGTTGTTTGTCGCTCGAGATCCATGCGGAATGATCTCGGACCGGCAGCGCTGGTTGCGGCTGCAGCCATGGCGGCAATCTCTATAGGACCAAACTTCTCGTAGGGCTTCACATTGTATCCACGACCCTCTAGGATCTTCAGAAGAGTCTGACGACTGCGAAAGAGAACTGTCAGTGTTTCGTAATCCATTCCTACAAGGTTCCTATAGGTTTGCTAGGTCAAATTTACTTAGGCCGTAACTTATCTGTAAATAGTTGCTTTGACCTCCTTCAACCAATCTTATTCACACTCACGCGAACATTGGCTGATTGACTTAGTGCTGGACTCGATGACCCCATCTTATTAACGCTTACAACACCAGAGCTGTTTTGAGGGGCACTTCTGCGTGGTGAGGTTGGCCGGGATGGTGAGCCGAAACTCTTCATTGCGTTTTGACTCGTGTCAACTGCGAGAGTGGGAGGAGCTCCAGGGGCGGGGGGAGGAATGAACTCTGTAGGGGCTGGTGCCTGGTTCACAGAAAAGGGAACAACCATGTAAGGCTGGGATTGGGCCTGGGGCATCTGGAGCTGCAATGGCTGTTGCAATGGCTGTTGCAATGGCTGTTGCATTGGCTGCTGCAAAAGCATGGGCTGTGCTCCAGAGTTCGCAAAAGGAATGTCATCCGCCTCATCATCCTCTAAAGAAACCTGTGATGGATACTGGACTTGAAGGGCCTGGGGAGCAGATGGTGGCGCCAGACTAATATTCATATTCCCAACCTTCATCACCACACCGTCATTCGCCTGCTGTGGCTGGTTAACGGCAGCAGAAGCAGCGGGAGCTTGAGGAGCAGCGGGTTCCTTATCTTCCGCAGCTCCCAACGCCTCCAAATCCTCAGGGCGCACTTCAGGCTCTTCCGCCACAGGAATAAAGGCTGGAATACTCGTTTCAGGTAACACACGCTCAGGCAACTCACTATCCAACAGAACTCGTTCCTGATCCGCCGTCAACGCCTCCCCATCCGAAGGACGGAAATGCTTAACACCCTTATCCGTCAGAACCCTCATCCCCATATTCAAATAGGCATTCAGTTCCTGATCCAGAAGTTTGAAGGCATACGGGACCTCCACGCGTGAAAAGCTCACCACACTCCTCTTCGTCGCCGGTAAGATATCTAACGTATTCGCACTCTCTCCAATATACTGAACCGGTCCATCACACATAGGACAGATATACAACTTCTCCCCCTCGTTATAAATGGGAATCGTCCCGCAACCGTTACACACCACCGTCTGATAACCGTCAGCACGCTTCATCAGAGATTCACGCAGAAAATCTGCAATCCCGTGCCCCAAAATGGCATCGCGTTCCATCTCACCTATCCGCAGCCCACCCTGCGCCCCACGACCTCCTGTAGGTTGATGCGTGCGCTGTTCTCGCCGCCCCTCCCCACGTGCATTCCACTTATCCTCGGGCATGTGCTTCAGACGCATCGTGTAGACATTCCCCACAAAGATCTTCGTGGGAATCATCTTCCCTCCCATACCATCGTACATAAGTTCCTCCCCAAACGGCTCCATGCCCAGATCATCGCGGAGCACTCTCCCAATCGCTTCTACAGGACTTCCGTCGTTCATGAAGAGAGTCCCGTTCGCCACACTTCCTAGAGGCGGTGCGGCCTTCCCTATGAGCGCCTCTATCAGCTGCGCCACCGTCATACGAGATGGGATGGCGTGAGGATTCATGATCATATCCACGGGGATCCCCTCCTTTGTTCGCGGCATGTCGTGGCCGCGAATAAACATGCCGATTGTGCCCTTCTGCCCATGCCTGTTTGAAAATTTGTCGCCGAGTTCTGGTACACGTTCCTGCACCACGCGCACTTTCACCATCACCAACCCCAGATTATTCACCGTCACTGAAATCTTCTCCACGCGCCCCCGTGTCCATACTTGCGCCGTCTTAGAAGCATCCTTCATGTCCCCATTCTCGCCCATCATGTACATCCCCACAAGCACCGTCGTTTCATCCACCATCTCACCCACACGAATCACCCCCCGCTCGTCCAGTTTACTATAGTCAATCCCAGGGCGCAGGGACGTCCACCCAGGAATCCGCCCCGGATTTCCAATACGCGTCTTGGTACTCGTCATAGGATCATCCTCCTCGAACGCCTCATAGGTCCTATAGCAAGTGCTCCTGAACATTCCACGCGCGAACGAGTCCGCGTTCATGACAATCCCGTCATCTTGATTGTACCCCGTAAAAGAGCCCATGGCCAGAATGAGATTTGTACCATATCCCATTTGTCCATCCGCCAGATAGTCATAATAGAGTGTGCGCACGAGGGGGGCCTGGGGGTAGCACAGAACATGCGCCTGATTGTCGAACCGGTTCATAAAGTTCGTCGCATACACGGCAATCCCCTGCTTACTCTGGGAATCGCCCAGTTGGTTACGAGGCGACTGATTGTGGTTTGCATAGGGAATCATACTCGTCAGAAGCCCCACAATCGTACTGGGATGGATCTCCATATGGCTCGTATCAGGGCGAATGTATTCTGGGAAGTTCGCCACGAAGGTCTCGTTCATTTCATAGGGATCCACATACTCTATCACCCCGCAATCGGCCGAGAGAGCATCCACATAGTCCTCCAGAGTGGGTGCCGTCTCGCCCGCGAGAGGATCCAGGAAGCCACCCTGGTAAATCGTCCTCTTGATTGTCTGGGGATACACACCAATCACGAGATCCCTCCAGGTTTTCGCCCGTTGTAGAGCCTCAATAGGGACTTTACCATTCTTTCCGAGATGTATGAGAGGTCGCAGAGGCCGGCCCTCATCCAGATAGACAAAGACACGTCTGTCGCGAATACTGAATCCTACAGAGGCACTGGCCGGGAGACAGCCCGTCCACTTCAGAACTTTCAGCGTGTCGCGGAGCGCAATAGGGCGCAGAGTGTAGCCAATAATACCGGAATTCACAAAGACCGGTACAGAGGTCGACATCATGGTAGGAGTCATCTGGTCACACGTCGTCACGTCTCCACGTGTAAGAAGCCATTTGATCACAGGGGCAGGATCCGTCGACACGGAAATGGCAGTGAGAATACTGAGATTCTTCGCGATCCCAATGCTCGCTCCACCAGGTGTCTCACTCGTACAGAAATATCCATACTGACTTGTATGAAGACGACGAGGACCAGGGAGCTTCATGCCCGTATCGAAATCGAGAACCACGCGACGGCAGTGCGACATGAAATCGAGATAGGATAGACGCGACAGGGCCTGGATGAGACCCGTCTTCTCTTCGCCTACGCCCGCGCCTGATCCGCTCGACCATTTTCCCTTAAAGGCACGCATGATTCCCAGAGTGAGATCGCGGGCCTTGCCTGCATCACGTGATTCTCCAGTGAGTCTCCCTCCACGCAAGAGTTGCCCCATGACGCCATGTAAAAAGAGATTGGGGTATTTATCGGTTCCATAGATCCCCTTGTTGAAGTTGTACTCTGTATCAACAGCGAGGCGCACGGCCTTCCGCCATATATCATAGACGCCCTGGAACATCATACGGGTCAAGACACCAGATGTGAGACACCGCTGGTTTCGGATATCATCGCGATCGGTAGGGGGGTCGATACCCGCCTTCACGCGGAGGATTCGGCGAATACATTCTGCAAGAAACACGGCGCGGGCCTTGGGACGATTCTCCACGTGGATGAATAACTGATTATAGAGAATATCGAGCACGTGGGCCTCGGAGAAACCCTTTGTCAGAACTTTGATATACTGGATCGCGGAAAAGGAATCGTAGAAGGGGTAGGCCTCTAGGATAGATTCATGGAGCATTGGTTGGAGAATCTTCGTCTCAGCGTCTTCAGGATCCGGTAGGATGAGACGCAGAATATCCTCGTCCGATTGGACACCGAGGGCACGGAAAAGGATGAAGATGGGAAGAGGGCGTCGCACGAAAGGGATGGTCACGTGAAGCGTATTCTCGAGACGATTCAGCGTGAAGGCGACGCGCTTGATAGTGCGCGTGGCGGGATTCAGGCACGTGATTGAAGAAAACATTGCGACCTTGGGATCACGAGGCTGCTGGGAAATATAGAGTGTATTGAATGCCTGCTGTTGGTGCGTGATGAGGACTCTCTCGGATCCGTCGACGATGAAATAGCCGCCATTGTCGTATTGGCATTCACCGGCCTCGCGCAAGAATGCCTGGGGCTTCGCATTCAAGATACAATAGCGGCTGTGGAGCATGATCGGCATCTTGAAAATGGGATACTTGGCGAGATAGCCGAATCGCGCCTTGTCCGAGGGGTCCAGGGTCTCTTCGCGCATAATGAGACCGCCACCACCAGGATTGGGACTCGTATAGGTGATGCGGACCACGATATCGGCCTCTACTTGGGCTGCGTAGGTCAGATTCCTCAGACGTGCCTCGTTGGGGAACATCAGGCGAATCTCTTCTGAATCCTGGAGACTGATCGTGGGCGTTCCAACGTAGAGGCGATCCCCATTGAGACCCCCTATGAAGATCTCGGCCTTGTACTCGTAGTATTTGCTTCGTGACACCTCTTCAACATCGCGACTATCATGTAGGAGGACAATGGGGTTCTGGGCGGCAATGATGGCTGCGAGATCTTGCGACAAGAACTGGTCGAAACTCTCTATATGATGACGTGTAAATGGGTAATCGTTGGTTTGAAAATAGACACGTAGAAGTTTTTCTGATAATGCACGGGCATCTTCTCCTCGCAATCCTTGATCCATTGGACTATCTAATCTTAGGTGTGATTGCGCTTTTTATGTGCTAGTCAACACGCGATAGCAAAAGGTATGTATCCATAAATGGATTCGTAGCTTTTGTGGCTTAATAGCTTATACATATTTCAAAGGGTTGATACTAGGATCGGCAGCGGCTCCCAAGGCACGTCCTTGTAGGCTCGTCTGTATGTTATTCACGATAGTAGGAGGTGACACGGCAGAGAAAGGGCGCGTCAGAGTCAAATAGGCGGCATCTGAAGTGGCTCCACCACCGACTTTATTGGAACCTATATCTACAGGGACGGCGGGATCAAAGGCGCTCAGGCCAACACCCTTATTGAGTTGATCCTGGTTAATCGTGTCATAGAAACCGAGGCCGGATGATACGTATTGTGGGAAGGAACCATGGACACCGTCAATGCCGGGGCGTGTCTGGTAATCAAGAGGTGCTCCAGCAAGAGCTGAACCACCCTTCTGTGACTTCCTCCTCGTGGTCGTCTTCATCTTCACTTGGAGATAGGCCTCGGCAGCAATACCTTCTACCGGGCGTCCAAATATCTTCCGCCAGACTTGCTGGAATTTGCGAACACGTTGCTTTGTATCCTGCGTGTCGCGGATGATTTCCTCCACTTCCTTTTCGAGAACATCGAACGAGTTCTTGATTGAGGGAATGTTTTCCCTGGAGGAGCGCTTCCTTGTGCTTCTTGCCGACTTTTTATTACTCCTTGATGAACCTACCATCTCTACTTTAGTACAATACTTATATACCCTGACTCAGCGCCGTCTGGCTTATGTTGTTCCTGGGAGCATTCGTATTCCTCACATTGGCTGCACCCATATTCACAAGACTGTTCCCAATCGCCTCTGTCACAGAGTTTGTTGCAGTATCGGGAGGGGGAATGTTTGTGGAAGGTGTGGGAAGAGATCCGAGGGAGCCGGTTGTGAATAAGTAAATGAGATAGCCGATCATGAGAATAATAACAAGAACGATAATGAAGGAAGGGGCAAAGGATTTCGCCATATCCAGCCAGGTCATCACACTATACTCATTTGAAAACATGGTATAGTGATTGTAGAGGGAAAAAACAATGAGGATGACCATGCTCACCATCAGTATTATAGGGGATAGCTTGGGAATCAGAATCGTACTTACAAGATAAGCCAGTAGGATCACAAGTAACGATGGTAAAAAGATCTCCATCGGGGTGTCGCTTTCTTTTCCGATAGAAGATTCTAAATCTTGTCCATTAAATCCACCTGCGTTAGGAAATGTGTCCTACAGCAAGTATTGAGGCCGAGGGCATCCAGAACCTTCTTCTCGGGTGTAACGCTCATCTTGGAGCCGTCAAAGTAGGTGCGCTGCTCGGCTGACTGTCCCTTGAGCTTCTTCAGTTCCTTTTGATATCCCCGCCACTTGTCTGCAATGGTCTTTCCACACTCGAAGCAGCGAATAGGGATGATCATTTGTGCTAACTGATTTTGTGAAAGTCAGTGGGGCAATTTTACCGTCCCGCGTTCAAACTCTTCCCGGGAATACCAATCGACCCTACAGAAATGACATCCGTTCTCTATTCCAGTGGTCTGAACTACCAGGGCGGTAACCCTCTCGGACGTGAGGTGCG
>Ga0209135_1000639_pt1 | contig 12653 bp, 7 predicted proteins | sample LauGreSBDMM110SD_4_FD_187570 | JGI IMG/M metagenome (GOLD analysis project Ga0209135, IMG submission 187570) | Freshwater lake microbial communities from Lake Michigan, USA - Su13.BD.MM110.SD (SPAdes) (version 3) | ecosystem: Environmental > Aquatic > Freshwater > Lake | place: Lake Michigan, USA... | reverse complement strand
TGAGATGCCTAGAAAATGAACTGCAAATATTAAATATGGAAAAGCTTTTCCTGTTTGAAGAACAAGAGGTGGGTACATAGTCCAGCCGCTTGCAGGGCCTCCGCCTTCCATAAATAATGTGCCTAAAAGAAGCGCAAAAGCAAAAGGCATAATCCAAAAACTCATGTTATTCATTCGAGGAAGCGCCATATCTGGAGCGCCAATCATAATAGGTATCATCCAATTAGCAAGACCCACTCCGGCGGGCATCACAGCTCCAAAAATCATTACTAACGCATGCACAGTAACCATTGAATTATAAAATTGTGGATCTACAAACTGAAGTCCTGGTTGAAATAACTCTGCACGAATAATCATCGCCATTGACCCGCCAACAAAGAACATAATCAATGAAAATACTAGGTACATCGTACCTATATCTTTATGGTTTGTTGAAAACAACCAACGTTTAATACCTGTGGGCTTATGATCGTGATGATCGTGATCTGCGTGCGCTAGTGTGCTCATTCTAAAATCTTCCTAAATTAAAAAATTAAATTTTAAGTTATTTCTTTCTTGCTGCTAAGACGTCCTTAGGCTGAATAACATGCCCAGTTTTGTTTCCCCAGTTATTTCTTACAAATGTCACTACCGCAGCGATGTCTGAATCCGACAATTGTTCGCCAAAGGCAGGCATATTACCCTTGCCATAAATAACTTGGTGAATGTGAGCTGGAATATTCTCTTTTAGGTTAGCTAGAGGGCTTCCGTCGATTGCTGGGAAAACACCCTTAATACCCTGACCATTTGCTTGATGACAAGCCAGGCAATTTGCTTTGTAGACACCTTCCCCTTTTGCTTTTAATTCAGCCAATGTAAAATCTTTGTTACTATCTGAATTTTTAGAATTCAATGCAACCTTGGTTTGCTCAATCCAGGCTTGATATTCTTTTTCTGGAACAGCTTTTACCACAATAGGCATATATCCGTGTCCCTTGCCACAAATTTGAGCACACTGCCCGCGATAAACACCTACTTTATTAATCATTGTCCAGTTGTCATTAATAAAACCTGGAATAGCATCTCTTTGCCAGCCCAAATCAGGTACCCACCACGCATGAATCACATCATTCGCTGTTGTCAAAATTCTAATTTTTTTACCAACAGGAAGCACAAGGGCTGTGTCAGTATTGCGCAGGTAGTTATCAGCAGTGTTAGGATCAATACCTGAATTCATCTGACTAGCATCTACACTATCAGAAGCCATGTTGCTGTAGATAGTTACGTCCTCATTAATGTAGTCATATTTCCATTTCCATTGATACCCTGTTGCTTTAATAGTGATTTCAGATTTTGACGTGTCGTCCATCTTTGCAAGAAGCTTAGTTGCTGGTATTGCCAGTGCAACAATAATAGCAAAAGGAATAATAGTCCAAATTACTTCAACAGTTGTGCTGTGAGAAAATTTTGCTGGTTTAGCACCTTTTGACTTGCGATGATGGAAAATAGACCAAAACATCACACTAAAAACTGCAATACCAATGGCAGTGACTACATAAAGAGAAGTCATATGCATATTATAAACTTCGTTACTTATAGGGGTCGCTCCTGGCGTCATATTTAAACCCCAAGCAGCATGAAGTATTTCGGGGCTTAATAAAAATAGTGCCGACAAGATAACTGTGAAATTAGGTAAAAATCTAACCATAATTTTGTTCAAATGCATTTAATATCCCTTACCGTGAAAGTCAAATATTCTAAATTTACCGAACAATATGTTATCAGCAGGATTTTTTAAAATCAATACGAAAAGTTGTAATCATGAGATTTTTTTAAATAACTCTAAGCGCTCACTTTCGCATAGAAAATCGCCGACACGGGTATTTTTCCCCTGAGAGCTTATTACAATATAGCTAGGCCGATTGAAGTATGTTGTCACAAGTCTAAATTTACTCCAATCTCGATTAAATTCCTCTTTAATAATTTTTTTCCCTTGGATAGTTTTGATTTCAATTAAGCGGGAACTAATTCTTATGATTTGGTAAAAGGTACTTTTAAGACAAGTAAAATACAAAGCATATCCAAGCAAAAAAACTTCAATACCGTAAAAAGGAATCGCTAAATATAACCTAAAGTAGCAGAGTATTGAGGAAATTATGAGGATAAAAATAAAGAAAAAAAGATATATTTTTTAGAAAAACTCTTAGCTAATTTAGAAAAAGCTACTTTTAAATCTTTAGCAAAAAAAATATTGGACGTTTATATACAAATAGAATGTCTACTATTTCGGGATTATCCAAATTTTTTAGCAAAGACCGTCTGATGATCTTCGGTTTTTTTATCGTAGTTGCTATTTTCTTAATGTATTATTCCTCTAGTAAAACAAGTGTTTTAGATAGTATGGATGGTGGTTCTGTTGGTGTTCTACCTTCTTATACTGCATCCCCTCAAGCACCTATCCCAACCGATATGCATAAAACCACAGATTATACTGCCAAATCTGTAGCAAGTCCTGGTGATTTACTTCCTAGTGATAATCAATGGTCTTCTTTGAATCCTGTCATGCAAAACAATCCCCAATTACCTGATTTATTACAAGCTGGATATCATATTGGTTTAGACACAATTGGACAAACAATGAAAAACGCCAATTTACAATTACGATCTGATCCCATTATTCCTAAGAAGGAAGTCGGTCCATGGAATATGAGTACTATTGAACCCGATTTAATGCGTGTACCTTTAGAAGTAGGCAAATAAAACGACTAAAAAAGATCTCTTCGTAGAATATAGTCCATAATACTATCACCATATTATTATGCACTCTATAAACCCACCGAATCTTCATAGTTCTATTTTACCAAATAAACTGAGAATTATACATGAAAAATCAAAGTGTCAAACATCATTGACGCATATTTTCTTATTATGTGATGTTGGCTCTGCTTTTGAAAATAAAAACAATCGTGGAATATCTCATTTTATTGAACATATGGTCTTTAAAGGAAATCGTATACATTCCGCAAAACAATTGTATTTGGAATTCGATAAAAAAGGTGTAGAATTTAACGCATATACAACAAAGCGTTATACGTGTTATCAATTATCTTTTGAATCACACATTTTTTTAGATTGCATAAAACTGTTATCTAATATGCTTTTTGATTCTTTTTTATTAAAAGAAGAAGTGGAGAAAGAAAGAAAAATAATTAAGAAAGAAAATTTAATAGACAATATAGATTTGTCCAAACAATCCTATATGCAGTTTACAAAACATGTGTATAGAAATAGTTCATTTGAATATCCAGTAGATAGCGTACGATTTCATGAGATTGAAAACGATATAACTCACAAAGCAATAGAAGGGTGGTATAAAACGTTTTATCAACCTAAAAATATGATAGTTAGTATCGTTTCTTCTCTCTCAAACGAGGAATGTTTGCAGTTTATCAAACAAACCAAATTTGTACATATGTATCCTCCATTAAAAAAAGAGATCACTTTACCGATTCCAAAAACGATTCCTTTTAGTACTGAGATTCAATATATTATAGATCATAATGAATCTATGAGTAATTCAAATATACGTATTGGTTTCCGAATAAATAATATTTATTCAGATGATAAATATGTGTTTGATGTTTTTTGTCAATTATTAAATAATGTGAGTGGTCGTTTTTTTCAAAGATTAAGAGAAAAAGAAGGATTATGTTATCGTATTTATTCTGAAATAGAATTAGAAGAATTTGTCGGATATTTTTCGGTTCAATGTGAAATGGAAAACCAATATGTATTGAAATGTGTCACTATTATTGTCGGGATACTTCAAGATTTAGTTAATTCTGGTGTTACCGAAGAAGAATTGGTTGCCGCTAAAAAAAAGTTACATAGTAAACAATTAATAGAAGAAACACAAAATGATACGATTGCAAAATACAATGCTCTAGAAACATTATATGAAACAAAGACTCCTTTTATTTCACAAACGTCAAAATATTTAAAACGTTATCATCTTGTTTCCATCACTAGTATGAAGACTCTTATTGCCAAATATTTTGTACCTTCTCAATTGATTGTGTCGGTTTTATCACCAAAACAAGTTTCTCTTACGCAATTAAAGAAAATATGCAATACATTTAAAATTTTGAAATAATCTATCTATCTCATAAAGATGTTTTTTAGTAAAACATGTTTGTTTTTTCAAAAAAGAAATATATGGTTTGGTTATCGCTCATTGAGTACAAAATTTTTAAACTTTGTACACGATGGAACTTCAAAGAAAAGGAAACTTTTGAAACTAGGAGAAGAAGAGAAACTTCAAAATCTCTCTTCAATATAAATGAAAAGTTGGTCTGAATCATTTTTCTTTGTATTCATTATTTTTGTTTTAGGTATTTGTGGATATATGTATTTTATTGATTCTGATTCGTGGAAATTGAAATGTATAGTTTCTGGAAAAGATGGAAATAAATATTGTGTACGAGATCGTTCTAAATTACAAGAAGCAGCGGATTTATTAGCATCTGTTACTATGAAATGTAAAGAACTAGTGTTGTATATGGAAAAGAAATATCCTGAAAAAGAAAATGTGCAACGTTTAGTAAAAGGTTTTAATCCACAGAAAGTAATGGAAACATTACCCACTTCCTCTTTTACTGCATATAGTGAAAACAAAGGTGAAAAAATTGCGTTCTGTTTAACTCCTATCAAAAATAAAAATGAAGATCATTTAATTGATGAACATACATTAACATTTGTGGCCATTCATGAATTAACACATGTAGCAACAAAATCTATTGGTCATAAAACAGAATTTTGGGAAAATTTCAAGTTTCTTTTACAAAATGCAAAAGAAGCAGGAATTCATGAGCCCATTGATTATAGTATAACACCCAAAGAATATTGTTCGATGAAAATACAAGATAATCCTTATTTTTCAGAAAAGGTTTGATATCTTTGTATATATAAATGAACGATGCTTTTTTCTAAGAAAGTATCGTCTGAAAATGCATTTAGCAAACCATCCAATAAGCGAATGGAATTAGTAAAAACACCTAATGTACCACAAATGATTACTAGAGATATAAAACGTACCACTCTTGAAAACATGAATAAAAATAGTAATTATTCGTATGAAATCAAAACCAATAAAGTACCATTGAATGTATTTCAACTAAAAAAAGATATACAGATTGATTTACATTCCAAGTTAGAGAAGGAGCCTTTGGTTTTGGATCCTTTGGTTTTGGATCCTTTGGTTTTGGATCCTTTGGTTTTAGATCCTTTGGTTTTGGAACCTTTGCAAACAGATCCTTTGGTTTTAGAACCTTTGCAAACAGATCCTTTGGTGTTGGATCCTTTATTTACAACAAAAAAAGAAACAATAGTGACTTCAACAACAGATGTTATCATAGATAGTGTGTTAGCTGCATCTTATCCATTCAAAAATAAACCAATGGATATTTCTATGGTAGAAATAATTGTAGAAAAATATTTTTGTCAAAAAATGGAAGAATATTTACTTTTAAATGAAGAAACCGAAGAGATACATCAAACTAAACTAGAAGAAGTCATTGAACCAGTTGTTGCACGAATTGTACAACGTATTATTCAATATGATTATTTACATGAATCTCCTGAATTTCATATTGGAAATGAGAATGATGAAAATATGGTAGTTCACTATGATGATGTATATGAAAGTAAAAGTATTTTAAGTGAATTATCAGATCATCCCATCTCAAAATTTAAATCTCAAATATATAAGAACGAATTGATAGAAAATGTAGAAATTCAGTATGAGGATGTATATGGATTAGAAAATGAAACATTCACTGAAAACATTTCCAAATACAAATCACAAAAATGGAATTTAATATCAGAGATTCATCTGGAAGAAGAAGGAACAATTATGGATATTTGTGAACATCACGGAAAAGTATATTTGGTCGGAAACTTTTCTTCTGGTCAAGAAATAAAGAATATTGCTTGTTGGGATCCTGTTCTTTCTCAATTTTCTCCTTTGAAGGGAACCTTGAATAATATGGGATCTTGTTTGACTATTAATAAAGAAGACGAATTATTATTTGTTGGTGGAACCTTTACAAATGTGGGAGATGAATCTTCTAACGATCTTTCTGTGATGAATATATCCATGTTTTCTATTCCAAACCAATCTTGGTATCCATTGAAAGATGCATATTTGAATTCAGAATGTCATTGTTTAACATGGGATAAGAAACGTCGTATTTTATATGTCGGTGGTTCGTTTACAAAAATAGGTGAATTAGAAATACAATATTTGGCGGAATATCATTTGGATACCATGTTATGGAAACCGTTTTCTGGTGGAGAAATCAATGGTTCATGTAGATGTATGTGTTTAGATGAAGAAAGAGATTGTTTATATGTTGGTGGATTATTTACCAAAGTTGCAAATACGATTCTTTTAAGTCATATTGGTTCTTATGATTTACAGACACAAATCTGGAATACTTTTATGGGTGGAGAATTACAAGGGTATGTCAATGTTTTATTATTAGAAAAAGAGTGTTTATATGTGGGTGGTACTTTTTCTAATATAAAAAGAGAATTTGATTTTGTAAATGCATACCATATTGCTTGTTATGATCTGAAAGAAAGGGAATGGAAAGATATGCAAAATGGTGTGAATGGAATCGTTTTTTCTCTCGCTGTTGTAGATAATATTTTATATATGGGAGGATCTTTTACCAAATTAACTTTCGGTGATGTTTCTGTAAATCATTTTGCTTCTTATAATACAATAGAAAAAGAGTGGTGTTCAGATCATGGTTCAGCAATAAATAGTTCTTGTAGAAGTTTATGTGTTTTTAAAAAAACGATACTTTGTGGAGGGAATTATTTTGTTCAATATCATACGTAATTCTAAAAATTAGAATTTTTCATTTGTTTTTTTCTAGAAACAAAAACAAATGAAGAAACAGATGAATCGTTTATATTCTTTACCAGATGACATATTACGTCATATATTTAGTTTTGATTGTACATATAAGGAGTATTATTCTAGTAGAATTTTACCTTCTTTACCTTATTACTGTTCCAGTACAAATATATTCTTTCGTGTCAAAGAAATGGTGGAAAAACATTTAGAAGATTACGATGATTTCTATTTGAAATGGTATGCACAAAGAGACTATGATGAAACTATCGTACAGGTAGTGATTAGAGAGACCGAATTGAATATGTATGGGAAATTTTACATTTCACATGTGAAGCATACAGACAATATTTCACGCTTTGTTTCATTATTTTTGAATGATGATAACGAAGGGTTGTATAGAAATGAAATGAATCATACTGAAATGTATTTTGTAAAGGAAGTGTTACCGATGATATTAAATCATAAACATAATCTTATTGTTACAACCCACGAAAATAATTATTATTATTATAGTCTTACTCATGAAAAAAAAAAGGTTTATATTTATGAAGATCAAGATGGTCTAAAAAAAGTCGGTAGTATTGTGGGTGGAAAAGCACATTTATTCTTAGAAACGGGTTACGAAAAAGGAGATGGATTATATACAGTGGAGTATTGTCCAAGACATCCGATTTAATTATAATGTAAGATTATAATAATACAATGATTCTTAAAATAGCATTATATAATTCAGAGGGAAAGATTACGTCTCTGTTGGTTTTTCATGGTTCTCAACCAAAACCGAAAGTAGATGAAATATTTAGCAAAGAAAAAGTTTTATTTATAAATGAAAATTCTATTTCCATTCACTATATTCCTCTTTTTCTCTTAATGGATGATTCTATCACCACTATAAAATATAAAATTTTATATGCTTTGAAAGAGAAGAAAAATATTTGTTTAGAAGAGTTGTATCTTTTTGGACATATTGAGAGAAATAGATATGAGATGAGTAATGATATAAGACAAATCACCGAAAATCAAACCGCCTCTATCACAGAACAAAAATGGAAACAATATTCTGTGAATCATTTTGGTATTCTAGAAGAACAAGATAATGTATTATTAGAAACGACACAACAATTACAAAATTCTCTCACTACTGATTCTCTTCGTACATCTACATGGTTTTCTTATCCAAACAAAAAAGAAAAAATCCCATTAGGAATAAGAATAGAAAAAGGAAAAAGTATTGAATACTTTGATAGTATGTTTCCTGCAAATCCATTCGATATATTACCAGAAACAACGATTCAAGATATTTTATATTCTAAGAAAATTCAAAGTGTGGAAGAAGATTTTTTATTTCATTATCATGATTCTTTTTATGAAAATACCTTATTTCTTTGTTTTGCATCTGATGTAAATAAATTTATGAGAGAAAATGAAAAACCTTTTTATTTTTTAACTTATTATTTTCCTCGTCTTTCTTCTGTTCCTTGGAAAGGCAGTACTTTATTGGAAATATACGAAAAGAAAACAAATGAAGAAAACTCTGATTCTGATGAGAATTCTGATGCGAATTCTAATACGAGAGCTTTATTTACTGAAAAGAATGACAAAAAAATAAGAGAATTATTACCTCATTGGAATAGAATGGATACATTTCTTTCTTTAAAAAAATCAGAAACTGTTTCTTATCAATACCAAGGGATAGATCATTTTCAATTTACTATTTATGATGTCCATGAATATTCGGATTCAATACGATTCCCATTAGATGCTATTTTTAAAAATATACATGCTACCAAAAATATTCCCCTAATAGAATACTCCCCCGGAAAAAATTTAGAAAACATGTTACGTATTTATTACGAAGAAACGGCAATCAATGGAAATAAAATACCTTTTTATTCTGAAACAATCATACAAAAATGGTTTAATGAAAAAGTGATTTTAAGTAAAGGAGTCCATGAGTATATATCTTTTGTAGTAGTCCAAAACGAAGCGGATATTATAAAAATAGTGCTAGAAGGTACAGGGAATATTAAAATTTATGGTCGGTTATCAGTACCTAAAAATCTGAAAGAATTAGAAAAATATATTAAAACCTTTTATGACTCTTCTCTTGAAGAAGTCAATGAATATCTTGCTTTATCAGGTTATAGTGTATGTAAATTTGAATCCTTTCTTGATCGTTTACATGTACGTGTGGATTACATGAATTATATGTGTCAAATCACTTCTACTACAAAATATAATGAAGAGGCTTTACAGAATACTTGGAATATTCTTTTACAAAAAGATGTTAAGAAACATCAAGAAGAATCCACTTCTTTACAATTTATGAGATATATTCGGGTAGAAAATTATCAACCTATGAATGAAATGGATCAACAAATTACCGATTTATGTAATCTTTATAAAGATAATATTTTGATTATAAAAAAATTATTAAAAGATATATACCCAACCAAATCAGACTCTGAAATTGAAAATGATTTAAGTGTGTATGGTGAAAAGTATAAAACAGTGAGAGGCAGGAACCGTTTTATAACGAGAGAAACATTAGCTAGTTCTGGATTTCTTGTTCATTTCTTAAAACCATCTCCACAAAAAAACTATTGTCAAATAAATGTACATGGAATAACTCAGTTGGATTATTTGTACACTATTTCTTCATATTTTGACATATTAATGCTGATTTTTACAAATAAAGCACCACCTCTTGAAAATATACCTTTATTAAAAAGAATAGATGTTATACCCTCAGTTTTACCTTTACTTAATCAAGATACAAGAGAAAAACAAGAGTTAGTCGTAGAAGAGGAGGAAGAGGATGAGGAAGAAGATGAAGAAGACGATTTTAATAAAAGATATTTCATGAATTCTGAGGAATCAGAAAAATCAGCGTCAGAACCTTCAGAACCGTCCAAAAACTTAGAGCCGTCCAAAAACTCAGAGCCGTCCAAAAACTCAGAACCGTCCAAAAACTCAGAACCGTCCAAAAACTCAGAACAATCGGGAGGTGCAAAAGAGTATATACCCACCAAAGAATCTTCTGTAGTGAATATATTAAAAGAGAAATTAAAAGGAGTGAATCCGGAATTGTATGAATCTTTAAGAACAGCAAAACCACCTCTTTATACCGCTTGTCAAACACAATTACCTATTTCTCATACAGAAAAAGAATTAAATGAATTAAGAAAAGTATCACAACTTCCAAAGTATATATTAGAATATAAATATGAGAATTCACCTACTGTTTTTTATACATGTCCAAATTATTGGTGTACTAAACAAGGAGAAGAACGTTTTCTTACAAAAGAAGAAGCAGAAAGTGGTGTTTGTGGGAAAATAATCAAAGATCCAAAATACATCAAAGAAGGAGAATATGTAATTCATAATGAAAATAATTTGAGCCCTAATTTTGTCAATAATTCAACCAATCCCAATACTTGTTATCCATGTTGTGCTGCAAAATGGAATAATAAACCACAAACCTTAAAACGTGCACAGTGTAATCCAAATAAATATCCTCTTGTAGCCAATGGTAAAGAAATCTCACAAAAAGATAAAAGAAGTATTTTCAAAGAAAATATGCGAATCAAACATGTCTTGAAATATAATGATATTCTGAAAAATACTGCATTAGAACATGGAAGAATAGGATTAGTACCCGATTTAATATTAAAATTTATGGAAGTTAAAGAAGATTGGTTTCGTATTGGTGTGGAAGATAGTAGCAATCAATCTTTTCTTGCATGTTTATCTGATGTATACTCATGGAAACAAGAAAAAGGAATGCAATTCTATTTATTATCCGAGTTTCGTATGATTTTATGTGATAAAATAACTTTGGATGTTTTTTTACAATTACAAAATGGTTCTCTTGTAAGTGTATTTACCAATAAAAAGGAAACGGGACTTATCAATACGGAACCTTATCGGAATAGTCGTTTCTTGCAAAATATTGAAACAATGAGTTCAACATGGTCAAATGATCATAAACAAAACTTTATCCAACATACATTACAATCGTATACGAATTTCTTACAATATTTAAAAGATGAAACGGTTTTGATTGATCCAACTTATTTATGGGAAGCTGTTTCCAAACCTAATGTATTATTTGAAAAGGGGATGAATATTGTCATAATGGAAATGGTAAAAACAGAAAAAAATAATATTCATATTGTTTGTCCAGCATATCCTTTTGAACCTGTGTTTGATCTTAAAAAAGATACTTTGTTTTTATGTAAAGAAGAAGGAAATTATGAACCTATTATAAAATATAAAAAACAAGAAGATCCCTTGACAAAACAAATAAAAGTGTCTATAACAAAACTATTTCCATATATAGATGAATTAAAAAATGTTTTTGGTAAATTAAATAAAATGAATCAAATCAGTTCTTTACCTATTTCGCGTTTTTTAAATGCAGAAAAAACATTTGAAATGCTTCAACCGAAATATACCATTTATAAGAAAATATATAATGATAAACAAAAAATTGTAGGTTTTCTTGTTTCTATTGCGTCATCATTACAAGTAGCTGATAAATATTATATTCCATGTTTTCCTTCTTATGGAACGAGTACACCACTCCTTACACTTTCTTTTCAATGGCAAGATACATTAGAAGGGACAGATTTTAAAGATACAGTTGATTTTTTAAGAAAGGTATACGAAGAAACGAAAATCAATTGTATTCCTGAATTTATTGTCATTGAAAATAAAATGATCATTGGACTATTGACCAAAATGAATTTATTTATCCGAATTGCAAATACACCAGATATACATTTTGATGAGATGTATACTTTCTTGAAAAAGAAAAGTACTGATTTTATTCGTTTAGATACTTATTTAACCCAAAATATACAAAAACCGAAAATGTCTGTGTATCCTTTAGAAGTAAAAAAAATTCATTTAGAAAACCAATTTTATAATACTTTTCGTACTTTGGTACGTATACAAATGAGACATTTAAAGAATAAAATACATGTGAAAAAAATGTTAGATATTTTAGAATCTTCTTTTTCTATTTCACAAAAAAGAAATAAAATAGAAAGTTTGATAAGAGAATTGATCAAAAACAAAGTTGCTTTTCAATTATATGATGATAAAGTGTTATCAGAATATATATCTATTGCTTCTTTTTCCAAACCCTCTATGATATATACAAATACAGGAGTTTTACTTTTACCCATTTCTAATTTAGTAACAGGAATGGATAATGATATTATTTATTTTGGTCGTTTATCAGACGAAATGGTTCGGAATAGACAAGTACAACCATTTATGTTTTTTCCGGATAAATATTTAAATATTTCTCAAACAGAATATAGTATTTTTCATAATGAATTTCTTATATTAAAACCAGTATTAAATAAAGATTATTTTGAGAAATTAAAACGATTTCCTTTTGGTGAATATGCGAGAGAAACCACCTTTGATACATGGAATCCTTGATTATTTACACCTTTGAACATTGAAGTTCGCACAAAAATACGAAAATAAAAAATTCAAAAGTATAAAATCAATAGTTGTGCTTCTTCTAATAATTTATTTTTGGTTATAATTTCATCAACATTCATTATATTTATTTTCGTATTTTTGTGCGAACTTAAATGTTCAAATGTGTATTAAAAAATGAAAGTGTCCATTTATACCACATAAATTATTATTGTGACGACATAGCTAATGCTTTCTTGAATTTTTTATCAGGTACTTCAAATAGTTTACACTGGGACAAGATAGAAATGAATAC
>Ga0209135_1000630_pt1 | contig 12694 bp, 8 predicted proteins | sample LauGreSBDMM110SD_4_FD_187570 | JGI IMG/M metagenome (GOLD analysis project Ga0209135, IMG submission 187570) | Freshwater lake microbial communities from Lake Michigan, USA - Su13.BD.MM110.SD (SPAdes) (version 3) | ecosystem: Environmental > Aquatic > Freshwater > Lake | place: Lake Michigan, USA... | reverse complement strand
ATATAAGCGAGATAAACAAAAACCTTGGTATTGCAATTTAAATTCGCTATACATTTGAAAACCAATATTGTCATGAATATCATAAAAAAGAGACAAATTTTATGATATACTTTATATTACGTCGAGGAGGTATATTAATGACGAACTATTTGTTTCGTTTGGTACGATTTTTTCTCGCCTTTCGCGACGCACGTCTCTTTTTGCGCAGAGACTTCTTTTTACCGCCAGATGTCCTTTGTTTGGAATTATCAAATAAATATACCTGGTTTCCGGCCTGATCTGTAAACACAGTTTTAGGGGTTCCAGATGTTGTGTCTTCTGATATAGTAATGGGTATCACGACGCTAGTGTCGTTGGGGTCCGCTACATTTATTTTATTAAACGAAATCGTAATTTCTGGACTACGAGGGTTGGCAAGGGATGTGTAACCAACGCCAGAAGAAGGATTATTTTGGTTTACCTCTAAAAATTCTTGGATTAAACTGTATGAAGATTTGAACGTTTGGCTTGGTAGCCATTTTAACGGCAAAAATAGTAAACCATATGTAGTATTTCCTGGAGGGTTCATGCCCGTTTGAAATATTATTTTGTTTTTATACTTCCTTTGTATTTCTATTATTTTATCTTTTAATAAAGACATAAATCCAATGTAATTAAACTGTTCTGTAAAATTTATCTTAATAGTCAAATCTTGACTTGTTATGGGGGCATAATTATGATAAATGCTCATAATTGTCTATAGTTTATAACTAGAAATTATTTATAAACCATATTTCGTGATTTTCTGCGATTTGGCTAAAATCACGCAGTTACGGAACCAATATTTATTTGTTTCGTTTGGTACGATTTTTTCTCGCTTTCCGCGACGCGCGTCTCTTTTTGCGCAGAGACTTATTTTTGCCGCCCTTTTCCCTTACTTTGGAATTATCAAATAAATATACCTGGTTACCGTCTTCATCGTTAAACAAAGTTTCTTTTCTATCGGTTCCAGGTATGTACTTTTCTGATATAGAAATTTCTTTAGTATCTCCAGTGTTGTTCGCTAAAGCTATTTTATTAAAATATATATAAACACGTGGGGGCGTGTAGTGGATAAAGTAATCGGTATACATATTTGATGCGTCTCCAATTCCAGAAGAAGGATTTTTTTTGTTTACCGTTATAAATTCTTTGATTAAATTTTCTGAAGATTTTAACATTTGAGACTCTGGCCATATAAAGTTTGTGGAAAACGTATATAAACTATATGTAGTTGGAGGAGTAATACCCGTTTGAAATGCTATTTTATCTCTATACTTTCCTTCTAAATCTCTAATTTCTCTTTTCAATAAAGACTTAAAATCAGAGTAAGAATAATGCTTTTCAAGATTTATCAGAACCATTAAATTACTAGTTGTTAGGGGGGGATAATTATGATAAATACTCATAATTGTATATAGTTTATAGTTATAAATTATTTATAAACCATATTTTGTCATTTTCATTATATATTATATACATTGTTGTTTTTAATTGCAAACGTTACAATTGCAATGTGTTGTTAGAATTCTGGTGAATTAAAAGAATGTCTGGCCCAGCGATGGCAACTGAGTAATACTCGATGTTTTACGCTCTTTGCTTTCCTCTTGATAATATCGGATCTTCGATAAGACATAAGCTTGATCGCGTTTCATTTTCTCGTGTTTTTCACGATCCGATAAACGGTGGGTATAACAATAATATAAAGTATACCCGACAATGGATGCGAAAATCAAGAACACGCCAATATTGAGAACATAATAGTAGATGGTAACTCGATGTGAGTGACAGTTTTGTAGCGTTTCGTATAAATAATTTTTTGCGGTTTGATCAATGAGGTGTGAAAGTTCCATGTTGATACTGATAAATATATGTTATCAGTATCAAAAAAAATCGGTCAAAATACGGGTTATAAGTAAAGCAAGTAAAACAAGATGGCTAAATAAGATAAAATAGCTAAAACAATGGATACCACCCAGATCGGGATCACGGTTTTATGTTTATATCCCACGCCAAAGGGACGAAATCCACCTTCGCGATTATAGATAAACGCCGGTTTCAAGAAATGGATCAGTGAAAATACAACTAAAAATATGAAAATGGCGATATTTAATTTATGGTAGCGAACAAAACCCTTGATATTATTCATTGTATATGTACTATAATATAAAATGAAAATAAATTCCCGGGAACCTACGGTTCGAAAGTCCTGCTAGACGGCGCCCCTCTTTCAATACTTATTTCTTGGATCGCTTGGACTTATTCTTCTTCGACCTGCGCTTTCCGCCTTCTTCCTTGGTTTCCCAGGGTCTCCATAGTTTGGGCGTTAGTTCTTCGGGTCTGCAGCCTGTTCTAGTATCCGTTAGATACTTAATTGTAAAATCTTCTGCATACGGTTGCCGGTCGGCGGGAGCAGGACCTTCACAACTAATCTTCTGTAATTTATTATCGCCTTTGATATGTTTATTACTGAAACAATATCCTGTAGTAGAAAACGCGCACGTATTTTCACCATTGTTTGCGAGACCGTCCTTCTTTGTACAGCAATACGTAACCCTGTCACCATCGCCGCCTTTTTTCAAAGATCGGTTTCTCTTGTTTTTCTTCGTCTGACGGGCCATTTATAAAATATAACTATATATATTTTATAAATGTCTAAATAATAAAAGCGCACCTAACTTAGAAAGGTTTTTGCGCAGTGGATACAGTAATGTCAATTTCATTAATGGTTTGAATGCCGATTGTATCATAATTAACAGCGTCTTTGCCATTCGCAACTTCTGCTGGAGGCGGCGTTGCGCATAACATAAGATATTTAGTGTTTGCAATTCCAGTAAGAGGACCGGTTGGTGTTGTGATTGAAGCGGCCGTTGGATTGTAAGCTGTTGCTCCAATGACGACACGCATGTTGGTTAGGTAACCATTCCACTTTGCGAATTCTGCTGGTCCAGTGCCGATAAGTAAGGTTGTTCCAGTGTAATTGAAAATGTTCGATTGTTGTTGACCGTTATTTTCTGTTCCATATCCTGAACTATCGATAGCCTTTACACCATCAATAAAAACAGTTTCAATGTCGTTTGCGTTTCTACAGACAGCAATATGATGCCAAGCATTTGTGGCAATTTCGTTTACTGTATAAATGGTATCTGCCTCTTTGTTATGACCTATAGCGACATGAGTACTATCTTGTATAAATAGTCCCAACCCGTTATTCATTCCGGTTCCTGGTGGACTTAGTAAAATGGAATTAGCAAATGTAGCCAAGCTATAAAACCATGTTTCAATGGTATAAGCACCAGTTCCAAAAATGAAACCAGGAGATAACTCCATAAACGGTGTGGTATTAATTGGATCGAAGAATAACGATCCGGCGAGTGCAGTTTTGGGAATAACTGCGGAAGAATAGGAAGACCAAGCTCCTGCGCCAATATCATTATTCGCACGAACTCTAAACGTATATGATAGACCGTTTGTCAGTTCAATCGCATCATGCGAAGTTGTTGTAATATCACTAATTACGTATGAACCAGCACTGCTGTTTACGGTCAAGTCATATGACGTTACGGCTAAGCCGCCATTAGATAGCGGTTCGTCCCAAGAGACAACAGCATGTCCGTCATAAGGAATAGCGGAAACGTTTCTAGCAGCGCCTGGTACAGTTCCTGCAATTATAGAAAGAGACGATGCACTAGGTGCGGATTGTCCCACTCTATTTACAGCAATTGCAGTAAACGTATAAGAAGTTCCTGCAGTAAGGCCAGTAAACGTAGCCTGTGTTACGTCGACCACCAAAGTAACATTACCAGGGGTAGCTGTAACAATATATGAAGTAACATCAGTGTTTCCTGTATTTACTGGACTAAAGTACTTAACAATTATATATCCATTGCCTCGTTCTAGCGTATGAATAACCGGCGGATCTGAAACGGTTTCTATAATCCTTCCTGTCGATGAACCTCGATTAAATCCTAATCGAACAAAAGACCGATAGTCGCAAGGAAAGTTATCTTCATCACATAACGCCCCGCGTAACATTTGCGCACGATGAGTTCTAAAAAACGACATTATATTATAAGTGTAGACAATATAATGCATAACAACTTCTTATTCTAAAGTTTACCTTTCCCGCTTTTTTTAATTATTTATTCGTATTCTGAAGGATCAATATCTTCCTCATAGTATTCACCATCCATAAAATTCTCGCCGAATTTCGAAATATCTTCGCCTTCGCCATCATAGTATCCCTCAGTTTCATCGCCAACATGGGCATCCAATTCTTCTACGTCCAAAGCACGTTCATCATTTTCGAGTAATGTCAATTCGTAAACTTCGATCATCATTTCGCTCACCACATCTGTAGTTCCCAATTCGATGTCCTTTAATAGATGTCCAATCATATCTTTGGTTTCGCGCTCGTTTGTGGCCGCGTCGTATTGTACGAGGCCCTTCTGTTGACCCACATTCCAGCGTCCCATCTTATATTTCTTCATCATATCTTCCACGCGACGCTCCTCGATGGACATTTTACCAAGATCCTCAACAATGGATTTTTTCTCTTTATTACGCGAACGTTTGACATGGTGCATAATATCTTCATACGAAAAGTTCACCGCCTTTTTATTCTTCTCTTCAATCTCCAGAAATCCGAGTATCAACTGACAAACACGTTCTTTCAATTCCTCTGCGTTACCTTGAACCACGCGATATTCTTGAATATCCATTTCAGTTTCGACTAAACTCTCATCTAACTCGTTAAACTGTGCCATAATAAAATTCGAAGGGTCTTTTGCGTCTGATATTTTCTCACGACGTATCTGCTTGAACTCTTCGAGATCAGCACGGATCAAATTGATATCATTTGCGCATTCAACATACTCATAGATCGCGGACAAGAAGCAATGTGAGAACAAAGCATATGTTGTCTTTTTGTCAAATAGCGCGTTATATGTTCGCCCGTCTTTACGAATAGGTGTGATCACGGGAATATTTTGCGTAAATAAATTCAAGTTCACCAATCGGGTCGATATCTCCAATAATAATCGGCTAATCACATTATCGTTCTTGAATTTTTCGATGCTCTCATAATATTTTTTAATAAACATCTCGATTTTACGTGTGGTATCGTCTTTTTTATTGAAGCCCCAGTGAGGAGGAACCGCATAATTCTCGGCCAAATTCAATATCATATTGGGGTAGATTTTCGCCATCGAATGAACTGCGTTTTGTACATATTGCGCAACGGTACATAATTCATCATCATGGTATAGGTCAGCGCGGCTCGATACCGTATCCAAATTCCACTTGGTCAAATCAAATAAATATTGGTTCACCTTGTCATAGTTCGAGTTGGATAATTTTCCGTATTTCTCAATGAAAGACATGATTTGTCGATACAATTTATCATTCGCCGTGTATAAATAATCGATCAAACCTTCCATTTCTGGAGTATCGTCTTCCTTCATTGCTCCGGGATTGAATGTTTCGAGAACATTACGTAAATGATCGCGTAGTTTTTCAACCACGACTGACGAGTTCTCCACATCCAATGCCTCAACCACGTTTTTCATACTATCCACACGGTTGAATGGTTTATTGGCTTCAATCACAACACGGTTATTTCCATTGACGATTTTCATCAATTGATGTAATGTATCCACACTATAACGTTTGCCGTTTTTCTTTAAGAACTCGATCTTTTCGTCGAGTGACCAAAACTGGTTATAATTTGCAGGCTTTTCGCTACATATTGTTTTCAACTCTTCGGGAACGGGTAATTTACGATCAAAATTACAGTATTTGATGATGGCCGCATAAACGTTCCTCTCGAGATCATGCGCGGCAACCGCGGGATATTTAATACCAGTGAACTCGGGATGGTATAACATGGGTGCGGTAGAAATGACACGCATGTTTTCTAACATCTTCGACATCTTTCTTACCGCGTTGATTTGGAAACGAATGTTCTCGTCCTCTTTGATAAAATAAAGGATTGGGTTATATGTATCTACGCCTTCATTACAGCACGCGTTTTCCATGAAGGGAAGTTGCGCCGAGGTTTTAAACAATAGATCTTTGGTTTTCACCACATTATTAATTCCTTCGACGATCGCAAAACCAAACTGTTGTGCGCGGCTCTTCAATATCGCATATTGCTGATGTTGATCCTTATGGCCCTTGCGCATGATATCCAACAAGTCCTTATTGAAATCGGATCCTACGTTTTTCAAGGAACTCAATATAGAAAAATCGACCACAGGTGGTAAAAAATGCTTCCATTTACTAATGCTATGCTCTTCCACGGACATCGTATCGGGGTTCAATAACACGTATTCGCGTTTCTGAACATATAATTCGTTCACATCGCTGCGTTTCAATACATAGGCGTCCAATATAGTACGAATGCGTTTTGCCAGATCGGGTGCCTTCAACTTCTTTATGGATTCCCAGGGAGAGATCGAACTCTTGGTCTTTTCCAACACACACGAAATATATTGGATTGCAGTCATATCTTCCACGCCTCCGTTCAGTGGATACCCACTGAAAGAACGGACACAACCCGGAAACGTCTTTGTCGTTTTAAAAGAAGGAACTGCAGTTTGAATACGCACCAAAAGTACGCTCGCCGTTAGCGTAATCAACGTTTCCTTACGGTAATTTTCATAAGGCTGTAACCCCTTACCCTTCTCCTTCAATTGTTTTTCGGATCGCTCATTGTACGTTTTTTCTTTCACAACCACCTTGGCCATGAGTTCATTCGTCATGCTCAATACGAAATCTTCGATACCATCGACTTGAATATCAATGTTGGAGCAAATCGTGCTGAATACGTTATAAATACTTTCGCTGGTTTCGTTATCAAACACGCGTTTCTCTTTCTTTCCAATGACTTCCATCAGGACGGTTCCCATTTCCTTTTCCATAATAGCATGTGTGGTAATCTTGAAACCGCTTTGATCAACACCCTCTTCCGTGCTTAAATCCTTCTTGCAAATAACATAGCCACTATGACGATCGACGGTTGCATCACCATCGTCACTTGGGTCACCGATTTCATGAGCTATTTGCTGTTGTCTTAACGCATAATCGCCACCGTTCACAAATTCCTTTGCCAACTCGTAAAAAAACCAAGGCATAAGTTTGGTATTGGTGTCAATGCAATATTTCCAATATTGGTTTTCCTCAAGCTCGTTGATCATGGGATCGCGACAGAACGTTTCCACGAAACGAATAATATCGCCTTGTTTTTTGGTGAAATCGTCTTGTCCCAAGATCAAATCACGCAATTTCATGTGAGGCGAAATAACAGTATCATTGTCCGACACGTATTTACCCAATTCGTACGCCAAATTGTTCGCCTTTTCTGCTTGAATATCATGTAGGGTTTGTAATTTCACAAGATGAGCGCGGTTACGTGACAAATTCTTTTCCAATTTACGCTCCATATCATCAATATTCTCTTCATAACGGTTTTCAAACTCCTTCATCATTCCCTTTTGGTTCATCTTGTGTAATCGATTTGACGTGTCATTGGTGGTTTCACATACCGTTGTGTCCTGGTTTTTTATGCATTTACTACTGATGTTACAGAAAATTGTATTCGTGTCCAAAAATGCCTCTTCATTGATCTCATTATCGCGTACCCAGTTGTTTTTCAAGCGGCGATAATATTGTACTCTCTTACGTAATTCGGCTTCTTCCTCCAATATCGCCTTGTTTTTTTCACTAATCGATTGTTCATCGACTGCGACATCCAGTTGAGGGCGGATTTCTAACATCGCGTATTCGCCATCACTCACCTTCTTTTTGTTTTGTATCAAAATGATGGCCAAGTCATTTGCGAAATCCGTGGGGCAATCATGCTTTTGTATAAGAATTTCTGTCAAATAACTGACAAATTTTTCTGGGGGCATCTTCTTTTGCTCATCTTTGTATTTCTTCAAGATATCATACGGTGTGTCGTCATATTCTTTATCATAAAAAACGTCCTCCGTGTTATTATCCTTTTGTAAATCTTTCATCGACGTATAACGTTTTGCCAAATAGCGCTTATAGCAGTCAGGGGGTGTAATTTTCTCGATATCGGACATTTCTTCGATCGCCGGTTTATTGCCGAAGACGTCCATAAAAAGATCCGGTGTCACTAATGAGGGAAGTAAAAGCGTATTCATCAAATTACAATATACCTTATTATTATCCAATTGCAACATTTTGAATAAAATCTCTTGTGATGATAACGCAACGTCGTCCTTTTCTTGAAGCAAAAACCGATAGCTCTGGTATAAGTCGTCCATGAATTCCCGCTTTTCAGAAATAAGAGACAATATCGTTTTCATTTTAGGATTAACATTATAATTTGTATTGCGTAAAATACTGAGCTCATCGCGGCGTTGGACATAATTGATCTTTATCTTTTCGATTTGCTTTTTGATAAAATAACGTATGTCTTTGTGTTGTTGGTAGGTGATATGATCCGGATAGATGGCAAATGGCTCAAGATGTTGAGCGACATCGACGAACGAGAGTTTATCCTTTATGTATTTACGAACAAGGCGTATCAATGTTCTCGTTTTTGGCACAATCGCCTCCAAAAACTTCTGGTATTTCTCAGGATCCTCACCGACATCTTCGGATAAGATGAACTCTTGTATGCCTGAGAAAAAATCCTTTTGCGTATCCTTTTCCCATTGTTCATGATCGAACTCCTTCTGTAAATCTTCGATGACATGAGGAATAATATCGGTTTTCTTACGTAAGAGACGGAAAGTCATAAATAAATTATGGTGCAAATTCGCGCGCTCCATGATACTTGTTGTTGGTAAATCGATCTTGGAGAACATTACCACCGGAGCAGGTAAAACAAGAAGCGACTTGATGGTGATTTTATCATTCGGTGTCATAGGGATGCGCTTGAATATTTTTTTACCGTTCTTCATGATTTGTTCATCCAATTTTGTAAGACCCAAATTATACTTTTGAATGATAAAACGGCGTTTTGCCATGCCATCGGCGTTCACGATTGTGCTATAGAAATTATCCAAGTTATCAATGATGGCCTCCAAATTTGTCATGACGCGTTTGGATGTCAAGAATTTATTATTATCGAAGGGGTCTTCATAAGACGCGACAATATTATTGATCGTGTTATTGAGTGTGGTATAATTCATGGTGCGCGTTTTCGATACGTTTTTATAGTATTCGTTTTGGACGGTATCAATACGATCGATATCATCACCAATCTTCTCCTGTATAATATCTTGGTTCTCCATTTCCACGCCAATATCGTAAATTTTCTTACGATTACATACAACCGGGATGAGCCATTGTAGACGCGTGTCCAATTTTTCTATGCGTTCGACGAGTGGTTTATAATACGCGCCATAGGTTTTTGCTTCATATACATTCTCATTCTCATCGAAATTCGAGAATTGTTCTCGCAGTTGCTTAAATCTTTGGATCAATAAATGAATGTTGTCGAGGACGCCTTTTGTGCGCTGGCTATTTGGTATGTTAGATAATAGCTCATCCATCAGGTTATTCACCTGTTTTTCAACATCATAACGCTGTTGTCCTTCCGGCACTTCTACAACTTGTTGAACCGCTCCCAATTTTTCACCGAAGACGATTTCATTGGCTTCAATATAAAGGTTATTGAGAACATCGCGAATATTTTCATCCGGAACAACATCTTTAGGGAGGCGGATAACTGCATCGCCGTTATCTACATAGGTGACAACATCTTCATCCAAATAATCGGCACTATCACCATCTTCCAATTCTTGGCGAATGAGAGCGAGTGATCCAACTTTACGGATAGACACCGGCTTCTCTCGTATAACGATTTTGTCAATCGGAATGGTTTCGGGCAAACCTTTGTATTCAAAATCAATATAAATAACTTCCAATTCGGGGTACGTAGTGAGCTCGATCATGTCTTCTTCTAAATTTGTGATTTCACCAGTTATGATCGCCGGAATATCGCCGCCGAAATAAATATCTATCCATGTCTTTGGCAATAAATCATTTTGTCGCGCGTACCCCTTTTGATCAGGTCTACTAAGAAGATTAATCTCAGTAATTGTTTCGTCAGTAAATGATCCAGTTTCGCCAATATTTAATTGATAAGGCTTCAGTGACGAAACATCAACCAAAACAACCTTTTCACCATTGATAAAAGTAATTATAGCGGTCATTTCATGTATGTCGGCGTTTGACGGAGCGACGATCTCTATGATATCGCCTAATTCCAAAGATATTTCATTCGTTTTCGGGAGTTCGCTTGTTTCGTCCATTTACTATATAATCTTATAAAAATTATACAGTATGTGTCTAAATTATATTTATTGCAAATTGTTAATACTTATTGACGATAAATAATGTAGTTAACTTTTATTCCATTTCGCAAATGGAATAAAGATATAAATTCAATAGGATTAAATGATCGAAGCAGAACCCAGATATTTTACCTATAAATTAGATGTAAACCTAGATAAGGTTGCACGAAAGTGCATTTATACAGAAAATGCCGGTTATTTTGTATTAAATAATTATAGCAGGTTTGTTCATAAATTTTTTTCATTAGAAGATGAGGATCTACGCGCATATCGATCCGTTGTAGTTTCCAATCCCGAAAACAAAGTGATTAGTTTTTCGCCCCCAAAATCGATGATATTTCCAAATTTTGTGCGCCTTTATGAAAATGATCCGATGGAAAGTAATATAGTGAACGATATTATTGAGGGAGTTATGATAAATCTATTTTATGATGCGCGTTTATCGAAGTGGGAGATCGCTACGAAATCGGGCGTTACTGGAAAATACCAATTTCATAAAACATCCACTAAAAATAAAACATTCCGACAAATGTTTTTGGATATATTTCAATGTGGTAAAGACGAGGATATACAAGATGTCGCGTATTTGGAAAATTTACCAAAAAACTACTGTTACTCGTTTGTCATGCAACATAAAGAGAACCCCATAATTTTCCCCGTGGAAGTATCAACACTATATTTGGTTGCTGTTTATGACGTGCATAGCGACAATCGTGTCACATATATTCCGGCCACCGTATACGAAGAATGGTCAATTTTCAATAATATAAGAGGCATTATCGATTTTCCGAAACGTCATACAATAACCGATTTTTATGAAATAAAAGAAAAAATGGGGTCTATACATAATGATGTTCGATTGGCCGGCGTTATGATTACAAATAAAACAACCGGCGATAAAGCGGTTATTTATAACAAAACATATATTGATTTTAGAGATACGATAAAAAACGACCCTCAAACACAATATCAGTATTTATGCGTGTGTCGCGCAAACAAAATAAGCGAATATATTAGTTTTTTTCCTTGGCACAAAAAACACGTGAGGGATTTTATTACGACATATAATAATTTTATCAAAAATGTGTATAACTCATATGTTGATTATTATATCAAACGACGAAGAGATAATATATCCCCAAAATACATGCCTCATATTTATAAACTACATCATGAAATATATTTACCTTCCTTGTCGTATTCGCTTCCGAATGTTATAAATCGTGGAACAGTAAAGTATTATTTTGATAAAATGGAGCCGCGCGAACTATTATACCATTTGTTTTATAATCATCGATCCATTTAATTTTACACAACAATACTGTAAAATCAAATACCCTCGGAATATAAACGTGAAAGCTCCGTCAAATTTTGTATGTATTTCATGGTATGACCTCTGTTTACATCGCTCATTTCGCGGATTGGAGTACGAATAGTATCAATGATATTCATTACGTTTTCTGCGTTACTCAAGTGATTAATATCTTCGGAGTAATCTTTATCAAAGAAAAACGTGATGTCGCCCTTTTTAATGACATCATTATATCGGCAATAAATAAATTTATACCATGCTTTTACGATCGCCGTGGGGTTCGCCCTTTTAATTGTATTGAATGAGTTTCGTGCCGCTGGTATATCATCGTTATCCGGAACAATCGTAATGATATCATCAAGAAAATCGAAAAAATGGTTATTAAATGCGCGTAACAAAGTTGATTTATCCGTCATGTTTGTTAAATCACGCCATATATTTTTATATAAGTTAAACGATTAAATATTTAAGGCTACTTCAGATTGGCCCACTATCTTATTCATGTCCTCATTTCTTTGAGATTGAATGGTATCAATCGTGATGCTATTGGATAGCTTATCTGGTCTATATGTATCAGGAGGCGTCTGTATAAACACAGTTTCGTCGGCGGCTGATACATAATTATGCATTTGCCTTCCGCCTCCTTTTCCTTTACTACTTAGTTCTTCTGGTGTCATACTATAAAACGTGTATTGTTCGGATACAATATTTGTGCCATTGGAGTTTCCTATTGAAAATGCCATAGGCTCGCCATTATGTTTTTGCGCCACATTATGTTGCTGTTCGACATGAGGTTCAAAATAAGATTTAATTTCGTCGCCGTAAAGCACATGATAATTACTTTTTACCAACAATAATGCAGGAACACTATGCACGTTTGGTGGCATAATGACTTTAGCTCCATTTTCTAAAATGACATAGATTTGGTTGTTTTTGGGATCTCTTGTTCTCTTATCGATACATATGAAGCTCAATTTATTCCTTAAATCTGATTTTGATACATATTGAATGATTTGTTGGGAATGTTTACAGT
>Ga0209135_1000629_pt1 | contig 12701 bp, 11 predicted proteins | sample LauGreSBDMM110SD_4_FD_187570 | JGI IMG/M metagenome (GOLD analysis project Ga0209135, IMG submission 187570) | Freshwater lake microbial communities from Lake Michigan, USA - Su13.BD.MM110.SD (SPAdes) (version 3) | ecosystem: Environmental > Aquatic > Freshwater > Lake | place: Lake Michigan... | reverse complement strand
CTGACCAACGCTTGCCCGCGATGTGCGATGTGTTCAAAGACAGGTGTGACACCACGCTTGCATTGGTCGATTGGGTGAAACGCTTTTATTTACCCGTCACCGTCAGCGAACAAGACGCAGCGCAATATCTCACTGCCGATATTCAACCCGTTTTGCAGTCTTTGGCACAAGCTTTAACCGTCTGCTCATGGGACAAGTTGTCTATTGCTTTGGTGTTGAAAGAACTTTTACAACAATTTGGTTTGAAGATGCCGCAACTCGCCATGCCGGTTCGCGTTTTGTTGATGGGTACACCGCAAACCCCTTCTTTGGATGCGGTATTGGCCTTGTTCTCGCGTGAAGTTGTTTTACAGAGGTTGAAGGGGGTATGAGTTTTTGGCTATAATCGCAGACTCGATATTTGCCGGGGGTATAGCTCAGCTGGGAGAGCGCTTGCATGGCATGCAAGAGGTCAGCGGTTCGATCCCGCTTACCTCCACCAGCAGTGTCGAGAAGTCCAGGATTTGACCCTATCGTCTAGAGGCCTAGGACATCACCCTTTCACGGTGAGTACCGGGGTTCGAATCCCCGTAGGGTCGCCAAGTTTGTAGCACTTGGTTTCAACACAAGTTGAAGCAAAGCTATCTACCAGGAGTGGTAGTTCAGTTGGTTAGAATACCGGCCTGTCACGCCGGGGGTCGCGGGTTCGAGTCCCGTCCACTCCGCCAGAAGTCTCGTAGAAACGCCCCTCACGGGGCGTTTTTTTTGAAAAATTTGCTCAACTGAGCCATGTCGAGGAACACCATGTATAAAAACCTCATCGCCACGCTGTTTGCGCTGGCTGTGTCCATTCCTGCTTTGGCTCAGGCAGAAAAACCTTCCACCACGCCTTTGAAAGTGGGCTTTGTTTATGTCACCCCACGCTTGCCCAGCGGTTGGGTGCATCAGCATGAGTTGGGTCGCTTGGCGATGGAAGAAAAGCTCAATAAAAACGGTCGCAAGGTGCAAACAGTTTTTGTTGAAAATGTGGCCGAGGGTGCGGACGCCGAGCGTGTCATTCGCGACATGGCGCAGCAAGGCGCGGGTTTGATCTTCACGCCAAGTTTTGGCTACATGGAAGCCACCATGAAGGTAGCAGCAGACTTCCCCAACGTGAAGTTTGAATCCATCACCGGCTACAAAACTGCTGCCAATGTGTCAGCAGCCAATGCCCGTTATTACGAGGGACGTTTCTTGGCAGGTATTGCAGCAGGGCGTGTCAGCAAAACCGGTATCGCGGGTTATGTGGCGGGTTTTCCCATTCCAGAAGTCATTCAAGGCATCAACGCATTTGCTTTGGGCATGCGCTCGGTTAACCCCAAAGCAGAGGTCAAGCTGATTTGGCTGAACAACTGGTTTGATCCTGCGCGCGAACGCGAAGCGGCCATGACATTGATGAACCAAAAGGCAGATGTGCTGGCCTTTCACACCGCCTCAGAAGCGGTGATGGTGGCCGCCCAAGAGCGCGGCAAACTAGCGATTGCCTACCATTCAGACATGCGCCACATTGCGCCACAAGCCCAGTTGTTGGCTGTCACCCATCACTGGGGCGACTATTACAGCCAACGCGCAGAACAAGTGATCAATGGCACTTGGCAAAGTGGCAATGTTTGGGGGGGTGTGCGCGAAAAAATGGTGCAGATCGGCTCTTTTGGTCCCAAGTTGCCCATGCGTGTTCAAACCGAATTACTGCGCTTGCAGCGCGCCATGGGGCGGGGTAGTTTGCAGCCCTTTGCCGGCCCTATTTTGGATAACCAAGACCAAGTGGTGCTCGCTCGTGGCCAGTCATTGAGCGATAAAGAAATACTCAACATGAATTTTCTGGTGCAAGGCGTGCAAGGGCAGTTGCCCTGAGGAGCTCAGGTGGCCTTGGTGTCGCCTGACTTGTGTGCTTCTAGTTCACGCATTTCTAGCAACTCTTTGGCGCTGATGAGCTGTGACTGGCCATCCACCGACACCACAATGCCTGTGTTGGTCTGGATGGCGAGGTTCTCGGCCGAACGAGCCGCTCTTTGAATAGCGTTGAGGGAACCTGCTAGGTCAGGGTCGCTGGATTTGCGAATGTCTTTGTTGTTCATCTATCGCTCCAATCAAGCAGTTTTGGTGGGCGCACATAGTTATCGTAAAGCACCCATGAGTCGACAAGCAGTTTGTACCGATAATGGAAATTGTCCAAGCCTGACTTAAAGCGTCTGCGAATCACATCTTCAGGGATGTTATGCCCACCCTGCATGACTCGCTGGGCTACCCGTGCCACTGCGGCGTCTGCATTGGGCAGTGACAAGAACCAGAGCTTCACCTGATAGCCCAATCGTTGCCAAAGTTGGATCTTTCGAACATAGGACAGCCCTGGCAAAAAGTCTTTGGCGAAGGTGGTTTTACCTGCGCCGTTAGGCCCTGCGATGATGATAATTTTTTTCAAACCTTGAAAGCCTAAATGGTGAACATAGGATGAAGTTGTAGGTTGATTATGCACATATAGAGCCTCTTACGAATGCCTACAATCCACCTATTAACAAAGAGGCAAATGCATGAGTATCAAAAGCGACAAATGGATTCGCCGCATGGCAGAGCAGCACGGCATGATCGAGCCCTTCGAGCCAGGTCAAATTCGCCAAGATGCAGCGGGTCAAAAAATTGTCAGCTATGGCACCAGCAGCTACGGCTACGACATCCGTTGCGCACCTGAATTTAAAGTATTCACCAATATTTACAGCACGGTGGTCGACCCGAAAAATTTCGACCCGAAAAGCTTTGTTGATATTGAGGCCAATGTGTGCATCATTCCTCCCAACAGCTTTGCTTTGGCACGCACACTTGAATACTTTCGGATTCCTCGCAATGTGCTCACCATCTGCTTGGGTAAAAGTACCTATGCCCGTTGCGGCATCATCGTCAACGTCACACCCTTCGAGCCCGAATGGGAAGGCTTTGTCACCTTGGAGTTCAGCAACACCACGCCGCTGCCCGCCAAAATTTACGCGGGTGAGGGATGCGCTCAAGTGCTGTTCTTTGAGAGCGATGAGGTTTGTGAGACCAGCTACAAAGACAGAGGCGGTAAATACCAAGGCCAAGTGGGGGTGACTTTGCCGCGCGCCTAGAGTGCGACAATCCCCCTCTATATGAATTCATTCTCGCAATTGCAGTTAGCACCCCATTTGGCCAAAGCGGTCGCCGAAATGGGCTACGAAACCATGACGCCTATTCAGGCGCAAGCCATCCCGGTGGTCTTGTCCGGCCAAGATGTCATGGGCGCCGCGCAAACCGGCACAGGTAAAACCGCAGCTTTTTCGCTGCCACTGCTGCAACGCATGCTCGCGCATGAAAACACATCCACTTCTCCTGCACGCCACCCTGTGCGAGCTTTGGTGCTGCTTCCCACGCGGGAATTGGCCGACCAAGTAGCCCAGCAAGTCAAGCTTTATGCCAAATACACCCAACTGCGTTGTGCTGTGGTGTTTGGTGGCATGGACATGAAACCGCAAACCGCTGAATTGAAAAGAGGTGTTGAGGTGTTGGTAGCCACACCTGGCAGGTTGCTAGACCACATAGAAGCCAAAACTGCTGTTCTAAACCAAGTGGAATACGTGGTGCTGGATGAAGCTGACCGCATGTTGGATATCGGCTTCTTGCCCGACTTACAGCGTATCTTGAGTTACTTGCCCAAGCAGCGCACAACGCTTTTGTTTTCGGCCACTTTTTCACCCGAAATCAGACGCTTGGCTTCGAGTTATTTGCAAAACCCGGTGACCATTGAAGTGGCGCGGCCCAACCAAACCGCGTCTACCGTCACGCAATTGTTTTTCAACATCAACGAAGACGATAAACGGCGTGCTTTGAAACAAATTTTGAAGCAAAAAGAAATTTCCCAAGCCTTTGTTTTTGTTAACAGCAAACTGGGTTGTGCCCGCTTGGCTCGCTCACTTGAAAATGACGGTTTGCGAACCGCGGCATTGCATGGTGACAAAAGCCAAGATGAGCGCCTCAAAGCCTTGGAAGCCTTTAAAAAAGGCGAGGTCGATTTGCTGGTGTGTACCGATGTGGCAGCACGCGGTTTGGACATCAAAGATGTACCCGCAGTTTTCAATTTTGATGTGCCGTTCAATGCCGAAGACTATATTCACCGCATTGGTCGCACCGGACGCGCCGGCGCAGAAGGTTTGGCGGTTAGTTTTGCCTCTGCTTCAGATTTACGTTTGGTCTCTGATATTGAAAAACTGACCAAACAAAAAATCGACTTTACTGCTTTGGACTTAGACCCAGAGCGCGTGCCTGCCAGACGCTCACGCGAAGTTGAAGAAGACCGCCCGCGGCGTACCCGTTTCTCACCTGTGGCGGCTCCTGTAGATCCCTTTTTTGATAAACCCTACGAGGCCAGCACACCGCCTGCTGCTGCAGAGGGAAGTTCCGTGGCCGCGGCAAGGGACATACCCGCGCCCGCTAGGGGGGGAATTTCACCCAACATTAAACCTAAGCGCACAGTTGCCGCTTTGTTCAAAACCACCTCTTGATGAAGTTGCGCCGGCAATCAGTGGCCGGACTTTGCAAAAGCTTGGCAGTCGATGTGGTGCCGTTGATGAGCGCCTTTGCCATGGGCATTCAGTTGCAATCCGCTCAAGCATTTGCCCCAGACACAGCCCGTGTCGAGTTCGATGACATCACTTCTGTGCATGGGCTTCAAGCTAGACCAATGACCAAAAGCGATACAGGCTTGTTGTGTTCGGCGATGCGGCACATCAAACCAAGGCATAAATCCAGTGGGCGCTTGGGTTGCATCCGAGTGGTGCTTGAATTCCATTTCACCCTCAGCGGTACAAAAGCGCAGTCGGGTCAATGCATTCACAATCACCCGCAACCGTTCTACACCGCCAAGCGCTGGGTTCCAAGCCGTAGGCGAGTTGCCATACATCTGCGTGATGAAGTTTTGCCAGTCAGGGCCGCGCAAAACCGTTTCCACTTCTTCAGCCAGTTCGAGGGTTTGTGCAACATCCCATTGCGGCAAGACGCCAGCGTGAACCATGAGCACATTCTCTTCATGCATGGCCAAGTGCTGATGGCGCAACCAGTCAATCAAATCGTGCCGATCTGGCGCTTGCAAAATATCCTCAACAGTGTCCCCCTTCTTGAGGGGCTGAATACCCAGATGTATAGCCATCAAATGCAAGTCGTGGTTGCCAAGCAGGCAACGCGCACTTTGCCCCAAGCTTTTCAGGCGCCGCAACACCCCGAGGTTGTCTGGCCCTCTGTTGACCAAGTCCCCCAAAAGAAATACCGTGTCTTGGCTGGGAGAAAAACTCACCTGGGCGAGCCATTGCCCCAAAGCGCTGTCGCAGCCTTGTACGTCGCCAATCAAGTAAAGTGCCATGGCATGATTGTCCTAGATTCAACTGACCCTCAACCCTGCAGATTTTTTGCTGTCTGACGCCATGGATATATTGTTGATTTTTTTCCTAACCCTTCTGAACGCCGTGTTTGCGATGTCAGAGATGGCACTGGCATCCAGCCGCAAGACTTTGCTCAGCGAGCTTGAGTCCTCCGGCGCTTACGGTGCCAAAGCCGCTTTGGCGCTGCAAAATAAGCCGACAGAGTTTTTATCCACCATTCAAATTGGCATCACGACTTTGGGCGTGATCAATGGCATTGTGGGTGAAGCAGCCTTTAGCAACAGTTTGGCAGCTTGGTTTTCGACATGGCCTGTCTTGGCACCGGCGGCTGGCATTTTGGCCACCACCTTGGTGGTGACCCTGATCACCGTCAACACGATATTGTTGGGTGAATTGGTGCCCAAACGCATTGGCCAGTTGTTCCCTGAAACCGTCGCCAGATGGACTGCGCCGCTGATGCTTGCCCTCGCCATGATGGCCAGTCCATTGGTGCACTTTTTGTCAAAGACCACTTCCGTTATTTTGCATTTATTGCGTATAGATGCGCATCAGCAGCGGACAGTGACCGAAGAGGAAATTCGCGCCAGTTTGGTCGAAGGTGTGGACGCCGGTTTGATTGAACACCATGAGCATCAAATGGTGAAAAATGTTTTTCACTTGGATGAGCGTGCCTTGCCCTCCATCATGGTGCCGCGCACCGATATCGTTTGGCTTGACAGCCAACTTTCTACCCAGCAGGCCGTCGAGTCTTTATCGATATTGCAAGCGCACTCTTGGTATCCCGTCTGTCGCGAAGGTTTGGATGACGTTTTGGGCGTGGTCAGCATGGCGAGTTTGTTGCAAAACCGATTGTCGCTAGAACCTATCAGCCAATGGATGGAGCCTGCTGTCTTTGTCCCCGAAACACTCAGTGGCCTGGATATGTTGTCGCAGTTTCGCCATCCCCATCAAGGCAAGGAAACCGCCAACCCCAGTGGCGGCGGGCGCATGGTTTTGGTGGTGGATGAATACGGCGTGGTGCAAGGCTTGATGACACCCCGAGACTTGCTGGAAGCTATCACCGGTGAACTGGTGCAAACCAATGCAGACGACGCTGCTTGGGCGGTTCAACGCGAGGACGGCAGTTGGTTGCTCGACGGCATGATGCCTGTGCAAGAGCTTAAATCACGCTTGAATATCAAATCTCTACCGCAAGAAGACGAAGCCATCTACAACACCTTGGCGGGTTTGATATTGGCTGTCTCTGGCCGGTTGCCGCAAGTAAGCGAAGCCAGTTATGCAGCAGGGTGGCGTTTTGAGGTGGTCGATTTAGACGGCCGACGTATCGATAAGGTGTGGGCGAGTTATCAAGCACAGGGCTTGGATGTGGGGCCCAATACCTAAAGGCTGCGAAAACTCAATGGCTTGTGGGCTTGCTCTCGGTGGGTGACATATGGTCTAGCTTGGCGTTGATGTTGTTGACCGTATTTCGAATGGCCTCAACCCTGCCGTGAAATTCTTCCTTTCGCTGCTGTCTTGCCAGCAGTTCGGCTTCGTGTTGTTTGACCATGTCTTGCGTTAACAACTGCGGCGATTTTTTGACCAAAGCTTGAGGTTGTTGTGCAGGTTTTGTATTGACAGGCTGTTGTGCGACGGCAGTTACATTCGGAAGATCTGCTTGTGCGCGTACGACGCTTTCTTCTTTGACTTGTTCTACATGATCTACCAATGCTTCGTCTGACAAGGCTTGAACATTGGGGTCCACGTCTGGGGGATACTCGATCTCCATGTGGTCGTCGGGAAAATCATCATCCGCACTGACAAACAAAGGAATCGGCGCTTCGGGTTCAGCAACCGCCTCAACGCGGTCTTCTATGGCTTCGTCAGGCAAGCTGGCATGGTTATCAACTAAATTATCTTGTGCAAGACCGGCGTAATGGTCTCGCGAACTGTCATTGGAAACAGCCACCACATGGTCTTGCAAGCCGTCTTCAGCGACACCCACCAGATGGTCGGTTATAGACTCTTGTGTGAGGGTGGAGTTGGAATCCCTTGATGGCTGATCTGTGCTTACTTTGATGGCTTGATCAATACCGGACTCGTTTGGAGGCACAGCAGTTTTGTCGGTAAGCGCGAGGGCTTCAAATTGCGGGTCTGATGAAAAAGGAATGTCTACACTACCCGCCACCACATCACTTTTTCTGGATTTGGCACTGTTAGAGCCTTCAGGAATTTCTACTGAAAATGCTTTGCTACTGCGAATGAGTGGCGGTTCTTTAGAGGCCATAAGGGACGAGTGGTACTACCTGCTTTTGAGTAAATCTCCTGCCAAGTTTACAGCTTCTGCGGCATTCACGGAAATACCATCTGCCCCGAGAGCTTTGGCTTGATTTGATGACTCTAGCAGGGCAGGTCCGCCCAAAACCACAAATGCATGGGGATTGCGCGAAGCCTTCTTCAAACGAGCAATCAGTTCGGGAATGTTGGGCAGTTGTTCTAGCAGTCCGACAGACAAACCCACCACATCAAACCATTCATTCGAGACGGCGTTGAGCAGTGCATTTTCAGTGGTTGAAATCTCCACCACAACTTGCCAGCCATCGCCCCGAAAAAACTCCGCCACCATGGCCAAGCCCAAAATATGTTGAGACCCAGGCGCTGAGGCCAGCATGATGCGGCGAACATCGCCTGCAATTTGCGGGCCATCTTTGGTTTCATAACCGAGATGACGCATCGCATGGTGCATGCGCAGCAAGCCTTGTGCGACGACCGTGAAATCTAATTTATCTTCATTCCATAAGTCACCCAAATGGCGGGCAGCAGGCGTGATGACATCTAAAAATATGGTTTGAGCGCTAAGGCCTTTGCCACGCAAGATATCGACTTGGGTGAAAACCACATTCGAATCGACATCTATACACGCGGTTGCAAAGTCTTGCATGTCTTGGGGAGTGGCCGCAACCGATGGAGCTTCTTTTGAAGCCAATCCAATCAATGCGGGACCTTGGTGCGCATCAAGCAGGCGCGGAATGATCTGTGACTCAATCACCGATAGCAGCGATGTTTTGCAATGAGCAGCTGACCCCTTGGCATCGTTGGCCGCAGCAAAGACTGATTGGGTCGCTGGCTCCTTGCCCGAAACAGCCAACATAAGATCTGAAAAGATCTTCACCGGAGTGTTCAGTCTTGATAACAAATGGCTTGCAACATTCAAGTTCATGGCTACTCTTTTTCGAAAGAAGTGGGGCTGACAAATATGTGTCAAACGCCCCTAAACCCATTCTGTCAACAAACTGGTGTGTGCACCACCCTTTCAAGGGTAAATACCGAAGAAATAAGGGGCTCTTTGAGCAGTAAATCAGGGTATTCCTTGTGTTTAAGTCGGTATCACCTTGAGGCTTTATCAAAAATGAAATGCTTTTAACAAGGATTTTTTTATGACAACAGGAGAGTTTCTGTGCGAACCATAACGATTGCACCCGCTAAGTCTGAGTTCAGTACATGCTAATCAAGTGGCATGGGCGATTCGCCAGGCAGACTTTTAGTGCTTTGGTTTTTTTAAATCCAAAGCTGATAAAAAATCTTTAGGTAAAGCGGCATCTTGTTTGATGCCGGTTTGAATTTGTTTAAGTAACAAGTTTTGAGTTTCTGTTTGCATGCTGGCAGCCCGTAGGCTGATGTAGCGAGACTTTGCTTTAAGTGGGTCTGAGCCGCTTTCAGACACAGCCTGCGCCCACAAACCATCGCGAATCACACCATCTTGAATTTCGCGCAAAACCAAAGCATGAATCAATTCGCTGGGTGGGTTGGCCATAGCATTTCTTTCAAGTGCTAAATATGAAACGAGCTCACGCGTTCAACTTCATTTTTGGAGCCCAAAAAGACGCTGACACGCTGATGCAATTGCTGGGGTTGAATATCCAAAATACGTTGCTGTCCGTTGGTGGCTGCACCACCAGCCTGCTCAACCAACCAAGACATGGGGTTGGCTTCATACAGCAAACGCAGTTTGCCTGGCTTGTCGGGTTCACGCTGGTCCCATGGGTACAAAAAGACGCCGCCTCGGGTCAGAATGCGATGCACATCGGCGACCATGCTGGCAACCCAGCGCATATTGAAGTCTTTGCCACGTGGGCCTGTTTGCCCCAACAAACACTCATCGATATAGCGTTTCACTGGCTCATCCCAGTGGCGCATATTGCTCATATTGATGGAAAATTCTTTGGTGTCTGCAGGTATTTGCACATGTTCTTGTATAAGAACAAAAGAGCCTTGTTCACGGTCGAGGGTGAACATGGCTACCCCGTCCCCAACCGTCAGAACCAAAGTGGTTTGCGGGCCGTAAACACAATAGCCAGCCGCCACTTGGGCGTGACCGCTCTGAAGAAAATCTTCCTCGCAGACAACATTGTTTCCTTCGGGCTTTTTCAATACGCTGAAGATGGTGCCAATGCTCACATTCACATCGATATTGCTGGAGCCATCTAAGGGGTCGAACAACAGCAAATATTCACCTTGGGGGTAGCGGTTGGGCACCACATAAATACTGTCCATTTCCTCTGAGGCCATGGCCGCCAAATGACCGCCCCATTCATTAGCCTCAATCAACACTTCATTGGCAATGATGTCGAGTTTCTTTTGCACTTCGCCTTGCACATTTTCGGAATGTGCGCTGCCCAAAACGCCCCCTAAGGCACCTTTGGTGACCGCATGACTGATGCTTTTGCAAGCACGTGCAACCACTTCAAGCAACAACCGCAACTCGGGGGGAATATTGCCTTTGGCACGTTGTTGCTCGACAAGATAACGGGATAAAGAGGCGGTCATGGCTTACTCCTGTAATGAGGCTGAAATGACTTCGCGCACATCTGCGCTCAGGTCGGATTTTGCAGCAACGCGGCGCAGTGCTTCTCTGGCCGCGCCTTGGTAAGGCTCACTCAATTTTCGCCAGCGGTCCATAGACCGCGCCAATCTGGCTGCAACTTGGGGATTGAACGCATCGAGTTCCAAAACGCGCTCACTCCAAAAAACATAACCGGCGGCATCTGTGCGGTGAAACGCTGAAGCATTGGCGCAATAAGCAGATAACAGGCTTCTGGCGCGGTTGGGGTTTTTGATATTGAAGTCGGCATGCAACATCAGTTGCTTCACTTTCGACAAGACTTCGCCTTGCGAGTCAGGGGCACAGGCTTGCAGAGCGAACCATTTATCCACCACCAATTCATCGTTCTTGAACAGTTGATAAAAATGCGACAAGGCGGGGGTTGCTTGGGGGCAGTGGTTATGGACTAACGCGGCCAAAGCATTGACTCTGTCGCTCATATTGTCAGCATGCATGAAGTCGTGGTGGGCTTGGGCGGCCCATGTATCTTCATGCACAAATTTTTCTTGCAAGCACAAATAGGCCAGAGACAGACCTCTCAAGGCCCGAGCGCCACAGGCCTTGGCATCTGTTTGATAGGGCCCATGGGGAGTCAGGGTTTGATAGGCCCAAGCCCAATCTTGTGACAGCTCAATGGCCAACTGCTTGCGCAGGCTTTCTCTTACGGCGTGTATGCGTTGAGGGTCGACAACATCGCATTGTTCGGCAATATAAGTTTCACTGGGCAGAGTCAAGACCAACTCTTTGAAAGCAGCATCAAGTTTTTCGTCTCTCAGCAGGGCTTGCAGGCCTGCTAACAGTGCATCAGGCAAGGTAGTTGCAAGGTCTGTAGGGGACGACAAAGCTTGCATGATGCTGTTGAGATAGAGGCGCTGAGCCACTTCCCAGCGGTTGAAGGCATCGGTATCGTGGGCAAGCAATACCAATAAATCTTCGTCCGAATAAGGATAGAGCAAACGCACGGGCGCGCTGAACCCACGCAGCAGCGAAGGCACTGGCAGTTGCGGTATGCCTTCAAAAACAATGCTTTGCTCAGTCTCGGTGAGAACGATGCGCTGATGCGCGATGAGAACACTGCCATCTGCACCCAATAAACCCATCTCAACCGGAATCACAAAGGGATGTTTAGTGATTTGTCCAGGCGTGGGGGGGCAACTTTGTTTGAAGTGCAGAGTGAAACGTTTCGCGCCTTCTTCATAAGTCCCGTGGACATCCAGTATGGGCGTACCGGCTTGGCTGTACCAAAGTTTGAAGTTTGGTAGATGCGATGCGAGCACCGAATCTGGGTTGGCGTCGGCAATGGCTTGCGCAAAATCATCACAAGTCACGGCCTGACCATCATGGCGTTGGAAATAAAGGCTCAAACCTTTCTCGAAACCTTTGCGGCCTACCAAGGTTTGCATCATGCGAACAACTTCAGCACCCTTTTCATAAACAGTCACGGTGTAGAAATTGTTAATTTCAATATAGCTGTCGGGACGAACAGGGTGCGCCATGGGGCCAGCATCTTCGGCAAACTGTATGGTGCGAAGCAAGCGCACATCTTCTATTCGCTTCACAGCGCGAGCAGACTCACTGCCCGCCAAATCTTGGCTGAACTCTTGGTCGCGAAAAACGGTTAAGCCTTCTTTGAGTGACAACTGAAACCAGTCACGACAAGTGACACGGTTGCCACTCCAGTTGTGAAAATATTCATGACCAATCACACTTTCAATATTCGCGTAGTCTTGGTCAGTAGCGCTTGCCTGGCTGGCCAGTACATACTTGGTATTGAAAATATTCAAGCCTTTGTTTTCCATGGCGCCCATATTGAAGTCGGAAGTGGCCACAATCATGAAGCGTTCCAAATCAAGGCTCAAGCCAAAGCGGTGTTCATCCCAGGCAACGCTTGCCATCAAAGCGTTCATGGCGTGCTCGGTTTTGTCTAAATCGCCTGAGCGCACAAATATTTGTAATAAATGCTCATGCCCGCTGCGGGACACAATTTTTTGCTCGCGACAGACCAATTGACCGGCCACCAACGCAAACAAGTAACTGGGCTTTTTGTGCGGATCGACCCAATGGGCAAAATGTCTTCCATCCTCTAGCCGGCCTTGATCCACCAAGTTGCCGTTGGACAAAAGCACGGGAAAAACAGCTGGGTCAGCCCTCAGGGTGACGCTAAAGTGGGCCATCACGTCGGGGCGATCCAAGAAGTAGGTGATGCGTCTGAAACCTTGCGCTTCGCACTGGGTGAACAAAGAGTTTTGGCTGAGATACAAGCCCGAGAGTTGGGTATTTTTAGTGGGGTTGCAGGTCGTGAAAACCTCAAGGGTGAATGGCTCATTTCCCTCCGGGATGCTCTCCAAAACCAGTTGATCGCCCTCTATCTTGAAACTGGTGCCTTGACCGTTGAGCAACACACGCGCGAGATTGAGGCCTTCGCCATCGAGCCTTAG
>Ga0209135_1000619_pt1 | contig 12785 bp, 10 predicted proteins | sample LauGreSBDMM110SD_4_FD_187570 | JGI IMG/M metagenome (GOLD analysis project Ga0209135, IMG submission 187570) | Freshwater lake microbial communities from Lake Michigan, USA - Su13.BD.MM110.SD (SPAdes) (version 3) | ecosystem: Environmental > Aquatic > Freshwater > Lake | place: Lake Michigan... | reverse complement strand
ACTTCTGGACCCTGGTGGGCAGCTCGACCTTCTTGTAGTTCGGCATCTTCTATCAACACTCGAACAGTTTCACCAATACGAGCTTGTGCACGCAATGAGACCATTTCATCAGCCAATGAAGAAAGAGACTCCACCCGCTGGGCTATTACTTCTTGATCAATCTTGCCATCAATCTTTAGCGCTTCGGTGTTATCTTCATCGGAATATCCAAAGATTCCCACTGCATCTAACTTGGCTTGTGTGATGAACCTTGCTAACTCATCAAAATCCTCCTGCGTCTCACCTGGGAATCCAACAATAAAGTTAGAGCGAATTCCTGCCTCTGGCGATAAAACTCGGATTTGATTGATTAAATGCAGGAACTTTTCATTATCGCCAAAGCGGCGCATGCGTCGCAAAACTGATGGTGATGAGTGCTGAAAAGATAAATCAAAATACGGAACCGTCTTGGGCGTTGCAATCATCGCCTGAATCAAAGTTGGTCGCATCTCTGCCGGCTGCAGGTATGAAAGTCGGACCCGTTCAACTCCTTCAATAGCTGCAATCTCAGGCAGCATTTTCTCCATCAACTGCAGATCACCTAAATCTTTTCCATAGGAAGTTGTATTTTCGCTGACCAAAAAGAGTTCAGTGACACCGTTGGCAACTAACCAGCGCGCCTCATCCAAGATCTCATGGGGACGGCGTGAAATAAAGGAGCCTCTAAAGTATGGAATAGCGCAGAAAGAACAGCGACGATCACAACCAGATGCGATTTTAAGTGGCGCCCATGGTGCATCGCCTAAGCGCTTGCGAGAAAACTCAACGCTCTCGCGGGTCTCAGCGCGATCAGCTGGAGCAATCGGCAAGAGAGCGCGACGATCACGTGGGATATGTGGGGTGTGTGAATTACCTGCAACGATTGATTGCAACCTTGCTGAAATATCTTGATAGTCATCAAAGCTTAAGATTGCATCTGTGTCAGGCAGGGCTTCTGCTAATTCATTTCCGTAACGCTCAGCCATGCATCCCACCGCAACAACTGCACGCGTCTGACCATGTCCTTTGAGTGAGTTTGCCTCTAATAAGGCATCAATAGAATCTTTTTTAGCTGATTCAATAAATCCACATGTATTTACAAGAGCAACTTCAGCTGATTCAACATCATCAACCAATGTCCATCCATCGGCTGCTAAACGACCAGCCAACTCCTCTGAATCAACTTCATTTCGAGAGCACCCTAAAGTGACAACTGCTACGGTGCGCTTCATTTGGCAAATCTTAGCGGGTTATGAATCGACTCCGTACGACACGCTAACTACCTCACCATCCACACCAATGGCCTCAACTTTCTTGCCATTAACTTTGAGATCTACTCCCCCAGCATTTCCAACTTTGAGATTGAGTTGTGAATCTGAGGAAAATACCTTAACTGCCCCTCGTGATACTTGACCACTAAAGAGAGTTCTTCCTGAAGCATCAGAGACAAAGAGCCAAGACTTAGCACGGACAGCATTAATGACTACTTCAACACCAGTGCCACTTGAAAAAGTACTCTCTGCCGATGGCTCTGCAGATGGTGATTCAGCAGCTGTTGGTGATGCACTTGCAGAAGGCGCCGCACCGACCACATCATTTGTATTGAAGTTTGAAATTACTACCTGCCCAATTCCAACTACAAATAGTGAGACCACAGAAATCAACACAAGAACTTTCCATGAGACTTTGCGAGCTTCGGCTGGTAATCGCATAACACTATTTTCAATAAGTAAATCTTTGATTGAGCGGGTTTCACCTCCCTGCTCTTCTTCATAGAGACGGATGAACTCTTTTTGATCTGCCTTTAAAATTGCGGCGATATTGCGAACATGGCCACGGGCATAAGTTTCACCACCGCAATGCTCAAAATTATTTTTCTCTATCTCACTCAAAACACTCATGCGAATATTGGTTTTGGCAGCCAAATCTTCAAGTGAAAGGCCCGCGTCTTTACGCGCCTTAGCAATCAAAGATCCAAGTGACATGGTTACTGGTCCTTAAAGGAAATTATTTCTGCCGATGAGAGTCCAAGTCTAGAACTGGGGTGTCGCCTGTGGCTATAGAGCGGTGTGAGAACAAGGGGTGAAATGTGTGTTAACCCCTGGGAAAGGTTGCGTTAGTAATCTCGTAAGGTCGCTAAAACAGAATCGAGTTCATCTGGCTTGACCAAAACTGTTCGGGCCTTGGAGCCTTCAGATGGTCCGACAATTCCCCGAGACTCCATCAGATCCATCAGACGCCCGGCTTTAGCAAAACCAACGCGAAGTTTTCTTTGCAACATGGAAGTGGAACCAAACTGTGTTCCAACAACTAATTCAACTGCCTGTAACAAAATATCTAAATCATCGCCGATCTCTTTATCAACCATTTTGGGATGTGATTGAACGGCTGTTACATCATCGCGATAGCGCGGTTTTAACTGCTTCTTCACATGTGTTGTTACCGCTTCAATCTCACGCTCTGACACATATGCACCTTGAATACGAACTGCTCGGCTAGCTCCCATTGGAATAAATAGAGCATCACCCTGTCCAACAAGTTTTTCAGCACCCGGACTATCTAAAATAACGCGACTATCTGCTAATGAACTTGTTGCAAATGAAAGTCTAGAAGGCACGTTTGCCTTGATAAGACCAGTAACGACATCCACAGATGGTCGCTGAGTGGCTAGGACTAAGTGAATGCCGGCAGATCTAGCTAGCTGAGTAATGCGCACAACAGATTCTTCTACTTCCCTTGCAGCAACAATCATCAAATCTGCCAGCTCATCGATAATGACAAGTAAGTATGGATAAGGCTCAACTGTGCGATCACTTCCAGGCGGCACGATTACCTTGCCAGCGCGAACGGCCTTATTGAAATCATCTATATGTCTAAAGCCAAATGTTGAAAGATCTTCATAGCGCAAATCCATCTCACGCACTACCCATGTAAGTGCATCTGCTGCCTTTTTTGGATTGGTAATGATTGGTGTAATTAAATGTGGAATGCCCTCATAGGCAGTAAGTTCAACGCGCTTAGGATCAATCAGCACTAAGCGAACTTCATCCGGTGTTGCACGCACTAAAATCGAAGTAATCATGGCGTTAATCATTGAAGATTTACCAGCACCGGTAGCACCTGCAACTAAAAGGTGTGGCATTTTGGCCAGGTTTGCACACACAAAGTTGCCTTCAACATCTTTTCCAAGTGCAACCAACATGGGGTGGTGATCCTGGCCGGCAACAGATGAGCGCAAAACATCACCTAAGGCAACGATTTCACGATCAGCATTGGGGATTTCAATTCCTACTGCAGATTTTCCTGGAATAGGAGAAAGGATTCGCACGTCACTACTTGCAACGGCATAAGAAATATTCTTAGCAAGGGCGGTAATACGCTCAACTTTGACGGCATTTCCCAGCTCAACTTCATAGCGTGTAACCGTTGGCCCACGCATAAAGCCAGTTACTTCGGCATCAATTTCAAACTGGGCAAAGACTTCAGTCAGCGCCGCAACTACTAATTCATTTGCTTTGCTCTTAGCTTTTGCCGCAGGGCCTGTTCGCAACAAATCTGCAGGTGGTAATTCATATGTTGAATCAGGGGTGAGTAAGAGTTGCTCAGGGCGCCTGGTAACAGTCTCTGCAGTTACAACAGGAGATATCGGAATCGGAACCGTGAACTCTTCATCAAAACTATCTTCATCTAACTCTTCATCATCTTCTACTGGTTCGTTCCAAACCGCAACGATAGGTGTTTCAAAAGGTGGTGTGTCTGTGATTTCAAAATCTTCAACCTTGATGGGTCTTTCAGGACGCTTTGACCATAACCAACTGGCACTAGATGCGAAGCGGTCTAGAAGTTGTGAAACCGGTGTTGCTGTTACAACAAGTAAGCCAAAGATGAAAACAATTACTAAGACTGGATAGGTCAGGACCGAAGTCATCAGGGAAACTAACGGTGTGGTTACTGCATAACCAATCCAGCCACCACCTTCGCGCATTGCGGTGGCACCTGTACCAATAGAGCCATTGAGCAAATGCGAAATACCAGTTGATGAAAGTAGCAGCGCCAAAGTGCCAACAACAACGCGCCCAATGGCTGCTTTGTCCTCGGGGGTTCTAAATAGTTTAAAAGCGAAATAAATCAAAACAACGGGTGTAGCAAACCCGATGCGACCAAAGCCACCATAAACAAAGGCATAGACCGCACGGCCAACAATGTTCTCAGCGTGAAACCATGTTCCTGCTGTGGCAACGAGAGCGAGGATGAGAATGAGAAATGCCATTCCATCGCGCTGATGCGCTGGATCTAAATCCCGAGCACCGCGAGCAATAAAGCGAACTGAGTTACCAAGAATTTTTGCGATGAATCGCCAGATTGCAGCTAAGCCTCTTCCGAGCGCGCCACCTACAGCGCCACTTTTAGATTTAGATTTTTTCTTAGCCACACTCCTCATCGTAAAGGATGAGTAATTTCTTAGCGCCTAGGCGCGCCGTTCTTAAACTTCAATAACAACAGGGACAATCATCGGCTTTCGACGGTGTTCTCCCCCAACCCATCCACCAACGGTCTTTCGGACAATCTGTGAAAGCTGATGCGTTCCATTAATTCCTTCAGCGACTGCAGCAGCCAATGCCTTCTCAATCTTTAATTTCACATCATCAAAGAGCGCCATATCTTCATTGAAGCCACGTGCATGGATATCAGGGCCGGCAACAATCTTTCCACTCTGTGAATCAATCACCACAATGACAGAGATGAATCCCTCTTCACCAAGAATGCGACGATCCTTGAGTGATGCCTCAGTGATATCACCAATACTTTGTCCATCAACATAAACAAATCCACATGGCACAGCGCCAACAACTGATGCTTCATGATCAATTAAATCAACCACAACACCATTCTCAATGATCAAAGCATTTGATCGTGGAAGTCCGGCTTGAATAGCAAGTTCTGCATTGGCCTTCATATGACGCCATTCACCATGAATAGGCATGACATAGCGAGGTTTGACGATGTTATAGCAATAGAGAAGTTCACCAGCTGCTGCATGTCCTGATACGTGGACCATGGCATTAGCTTTATGAACAACTTTGGCACCAAAGCGAGTGAGTTCATTAATGACTCTAAAGACTGAGTTCTCATTTCCAGGAATCAATGATGACGCCAAGATAACTGTGTCACCTTCGCCCACACGAATCTGGTGGTCACCATTTGCCATGCGCGATAGCGCCGCCATCGGCTCACCTTGTGAACCTGTGCAAATTAAAACTACATTGTCATCAAAGGAGTCAAGATCCTTGGCATCCATAACAATTCCAGGTGGAATAGTTAGGTAACCCATATCTTGTGCAATCTTCATATTGCGAACCATGGAGCGCCCGATAAAGATTACTTTTCTATTATGCATTCCCGCTGTGTCTATAATTTGCTGAACGCGGTGCACGTGGGATGAAAATGAAGCAACAATTACTCGCCGCTTTGTTGATCCGATAACTCGGTTGAGCGCTGGCATAATTTCACGCTCTGATGGTGTGAAGCCAGGAATGTCGGCATTCGTGGAATCCACCATAAATAAATCAACACCTTCTTCACCCAAACGAGCAAAGGTGCGCAGATCTGTAATACGACCATCAAGTGGAAGTTGATCCATCTTAAAATCACCAGTTGCTAGAACTCGCCCTGCATCAGTGTTAATAACAACTGCTAACGCATCAGGAATCGAGTGGTTGACGGCAACAAACTCAAGTTCAAACGGTCCAACATCCTCATGTCCACCTTCACGAACTTCGCGTGTGAGTGGAGTGATTCGATGCTCTTTCAGCTTTGCTGTGACAAGGGCCAAAGTTAGTGCTGATCCATAAATTGCAATGTCGCCGCGTTCGCGCAGTAAATAAGGAACTGCGCCGATATGGTCCTCATGACCATGTGTTAAGAACACTCCAACAACATCATCTAGGCGATCACGGATATATGAGAAATCCGGAAGGATTAAATCAATTCCTGGCTGGGTATCTTCAGGAAATAGAACACCACAGTCAACGATTAATAGCTTTCCTTTAGTTTCAAATACGGTCATGTTTCGACCGATTTCACCTAAGCCGCCCAAAGCGACAATGCGCAATCCCCCTTTAACTAGCGCTGAGGGTAATCCGAGATCTGGGTGAGGATGATTCATTATTTAATTGCTACGCCACCTGCGCGTAGGTCGTCACGCAACTGCGCGACTTGCGCATCTGTTGCATCGACTAGAGGAAGACGGGTATATCCACCAGGTAGACCCATTAATGTCAGTGCGGCTTTAGTCATGATGGCACCTTGTGTGCGGAATGTTCCAGTAAATACTGGAAGTAATTGCTGATGAATTTCTAGTGCGCGAGCAGGATTGCCTGCAAACCAAGCAGTGAGCATTTCTTTGAGCTCTGAGCCAACTGTGTGACCACACACTGAAACAAAGCCAACTGCTCCCACTGATAGAAGCGGTAAATTGAGGATGTCATCACCTGAATACACAGGAATTCCGCAACGCTTGATTACCCAAGAGGTTGCTGCAACATTTCCTTTAGCATCCTTGAGCGCAACGATTGAAGGGTGTTCAAAGAGTTCAACGATTGTGTCTGACTCAATTTCAACACCTGTGCGACCAGGAATGTCATAGAGCATCATTGGTAAACCAGTTGCATTGGCCATAGCCAAGAAGTGAGCTTTGATACCTGCTTGTGGTGGCTTGTTGTAATAAGGAGTAACTACCAAAATTCCATCAGCACCAGCTGCTTCGCTGCGCTTGGCTTGGTTGATTGAATAATCTGTTTCATTATCGCCAGCACCAGAGACAACCTTAATCTTTGCTCCAACTACACGCTTAACAACCTTGATGATCTCTTCTTTTTCAGAGGATTTAGTCGTAGGAGCTTCACCTGTTGTGCCATTAACGACGATTCCATCGTGACCTGTTTTAACGAGATGATCTGCGATTTTTTCAACGCCATCCCAATCAATGGAGCCATCTTTCTTAAATGGCGTGACCATTGCGGTCAACATGCGGCCAAATGGCGCTGGCGTACTCATGCCGGTAACTCTACCCGCTTTATGGGGCGATGCGACCAGACTTTTCGAAGGCCCCGTATGTAAGCGGCATTAATTTCGCAAATTCGGCTTCCATTTTCTCGGCCACCATCTCAATTTCGCGTTGTGGATAGCTTGGAAAGTGTGAGCCATCGCGGGATGTGCGAAGGGATAAAAAGTTCATGAGTGCACGGGCATTCATAGAGACATACATGGATGAATATGTGGCCACAGGCAATACCGCTCGCGCAACTTCGCGCGCAACTCCTGCATCTAGCATTTTCTGATAACTATCATATGCAACTATGTAAGCAGCCTTCATTGAGTTAACAGTAATTTCAAATTGCTCAGTAGTTCCATCTTCAAATGTATATGCACCAGTCTTACCAACTTGAATGAGTTTGCGTTCCTTAGATGGAACATAGAAAACAGGTTTTAATTCGCGATAACGTCCACTCTCTTCATTGTATGAAGCGATGCGATGGCGCATGAATTCACGGAAAACAAATATCGGAGCTGAGATGAAGAAAGTCATTGAGGTATGCTCAAAGGGAGATCCATGGCGCTCACGTGCAAGGTAGTTAATTAATCCGGCAGAGCGAGCTGGGTCTTCACCAATCTCTTCCATTGACTGTTCACCAGCAGTTGAAACACGTGCTGCCCAGATTACATCGGCATCACTTGCACTGGCTTTTACTAATTCAACGGTTACATCGTCTCTAAATATGATTTCCTCAGGCATGGCCTCACCCTATAAGGGGCTGGGTTTGAGTCTTTGGATATCTACGGCAGAATGTCTGCGTGTCCAGAATTGAATCCACCACATTTCGCGATTCTCTGAGCGTTTCCATCACGGTTGGGGCCTATGGAACTGCTTTCGGAGCTGCGGCGGTTGCAAATGGCTTTTCACTTCTGCAAACGTGCTTGTTATCACTTCTAACATTTTCAGGTGCATCACAGTTCGCAGTTATCGGAGTTCTCGGTGCTGGTGGCGGTGCGTTAAGTGGAATTGCAACCGCGTCCTTACTTGGAATTCGAAATGGTGTGTATGGCGTGATCATGGCGCCGAGGTTGAAAGTAAAAGGATTCAAGCGAATCATTGCCGCCCAAATAACAATTGATGAATCAACTGCAGTTGCATTAGGTCAAGAAGTTCGCGGAGAAAAAGCTATGCGCCAAGGTTTTTGGCTCACTGGTTTTGGTGTCTTTTTGTTCTGGAATCTCTTCACATTAGCCGGAGCACTTGGCGCGCAAGCCATGGGAGATATTCGTGCATGGGGTCTTGATTCTGCGGTGCCAGCAGCGTTCTTAGGTCTTGTGTGGCCACGCCTAAAAACTAATCGTGATCGCTTCCTTGCCGTTGGCTGCATGGTCTTTGCTCTAGCCATGACACCTATTTTGCCCGCAGGACTTCCAATTATCGCCACGGCATTTATCGCAGTAGTAGTTGGGCTGCGCAAATGAACTCATTTTGGATAGCAACAATTGGCACAAGCGTGATTGCTTTTGCACTTAAATACGCCGGACATAATGTTCCAGAGCGAATTTTTGCGCACCCCAAAGTGCAATCCATTAACGCTTTGATTCCTATTGCACTACTGAGCGCACTAATTGCCGTTCAGACCTTTACCGAAAAATCACAGTTAATGATTGATCATCGCTTGGCAGGCGTATCGGCAGCAGTAATAGCCCTTGTTCTTAAAGCACCATTTCCAGTTGTTGTACTCAGCGCAGCCTTAACATCGGCTGCTATCTATAACTGGCTTTAGATAATTTTTAGTGCTTGAAGCTTTGCCTTCAAGTCATTATCTGATGGCTCTGTTAAGTGAGTGCCGTCAGAGAAAACAATCACAGGAATCGACTGCGCTCCACCGTTAATCTCTTTAACCTTTTCTGCAGCACTTAAATCTGCATCAACATCAATGAGCGTGTATTCAACGTTGAGCTCTTCAAATACGCGTTTTGAACGTCGGCAATCTCCGCACCAGTCGGCGCTATACATTGTGATTTGATCTTTTGACATGTGGATCTCCCTTTACATGAACTTGTCTAGGCCATGTGTGAGGCCTGGATGTGAAACAACATTTCTAATGCCAAGGATAACTCCTGGCATAAATCCTGCTCGATCAAGTGAATCGTGACGAATTGTTAGGGTCTCACCTAGTCCCCCAAGAATTACCTCTTGATGTGCAACTAATCCTCGCGCGCGCACTGAGTGCACTGGAATATCTCCCACTTTGGAGCCACGAGCACCATCGAGGGCCGTTGTTGTTGCATCTGGTTGGGCTCCAAGGCCTGCCTCTTTACGGGCTTTGCTCATGAGCTCTGCTGTGCGAGATGCAGTTCCACTTGGTGCATCAACCTTAAGTGGGTGATGTAATTCAATAATTTCTGCAGATTCAAAATAACGTGCAGCTTTTTCAGCAAACTCCATCATTAAGACTGCGCCGATAGCAAAGTTAGGGGCAATTAACACGCCAACTCCAGGATTAGCCTTTAAGAGTTTTTCTACGGTCGCAAGCTTGATTGCATCAAAGCCTGTTGTTCCCACAACAACATTCATTCCAGCGTTAATGAGAAATTCAAGGTTTGTCATGACCGAATCTGGTGTAGTGAAATCAACAACTACCTTTGCGCCAGAATCCTTTAACTGTTCCAGTGAATCGCCAAGATCTAACGCCGCAACAAGGCTCAAGCCTTCAGTGGATTCAACAGCCTTTACGACCTCTGAACCCATGCGACCTTTTGCACCTAGGACTGCAACGTTAATCATTTCAATACCTTTTCAAATTTCGACGTATTTTTAAATGGACCCACAAGTGCAAGCGTAGGCGTTTTAGTCAAAAAGGCGCTAGCAATTTCCTGGATGTCCTGCTCATTTACGCGTGAAATAGATTTCAAAATATCGTCAAAGCCCGTAACTTGGCCATAAACAATCTCATTCTTACCAATTCTAAACATGCGCGAGCCTGAGTCCTCTTGGCTCAAAACAAGTGAGCCACGAACGGCGCCCTTGGCCCTTTCAATCTCTTCATGCGTCATACCGTTATCAACAACATCGGCTAGGACTTCGCGGATAATCTCCACAACTTCAACAGCCTTTGCTGGATTACATCCTGCATAAAAACCAATCTGGCCACTGCCTGCATATTGCTGGGCATAGGCATAGACAGAGTATGCAAGACCACGCTTTTCACGGATCTCTTGGAACAAACGAGATGACATTCCACCACCGAGAGCCGAAGCTAGAACACCCATTGCAAAACGGCGTTCATCATGTCTAGCAACACCCTCCATGCCATAAAACATATGAGCTTGCTCGGTCTTGCGCGAGATTAAACCAACGCTTTGCTGTTTAGCTTTTCTATCCTGTGCATTTGAGCGAATGACTGGTGCGCCCATGACATCTAGGAAGCCATCGACAGAAAGTGCTGCTTCAACCATTGCAACTACCTTTTTATGCTTAATGTTTCCCGCAACTGCCACAACAAGATCTTGAGGTAAATAACGCTTCTTGTAGTAGTTATTGACGGTAGCGCGTGACATACCCTTAATTGAGGCAATGGTTCCTAAAATCGGACGCCCTAGTGGAGTATCCCCGTAATAAGTCTCGGCATATAAATCATGGACTAAGTCACTTGGATCATCATCGCGCATAGCGATTTCTTCCAAAACAACCTTGCGCTCAGCATCAACATCAAGGGCTGAAACAACAGATGATGTAATCAAATCTGAAATCACATCGATTGCCATAGGTAAATCAGTATCAATCACACGTGCATAGAAGCAGGTGTATTCCTTTGACGTAAAAGCATTCATCTCGCCACCGACTGATTCAATCGATGATGAGATTTCAAGTGCTGTGCGTCGCTCAGTACCTTTAAAGAGTAAATGCTCTAGAAAGTGAGAAGCCCCAGCCGTTGCCGGGGATTCATCACGAGATCCAACATTTACCCAGATACCAATTGCGGCACTGCGCACCGAAGAAACTTCTTCAGTGACGATGCGCAGACCGCTAGGTAAAACTGAACGACGTACGCTCATTTATTCTGCAGAACCAGTAGTTCCATCTTCAAGAACTGGAACCAAAGAGAGTTTGCCCTTTGGATCAATCTCGCCGATTTCAACCTGAATCTTGTCGCCAACCTTCATAACTTCTTCCAAGTTTTCAATGCGCTTTCCACCATGCATCTTGCGAATCTGAGATACGTGGAGCAAGCCATCTTTACCTGGCATCAATGAGATGAAAGCACCAAATGCTGCAAGCTTTACAACGGTACCGAGGTAGCGCTCTCCAACTTCTGGCATCTGTGGGTTAGCAATTGCATTGATTTGAGCACGTGCAGCTTCAGCTGATGGACCATCAACTGCGCCAATATAAATTGTGCCGTCATCTTCAATTGAGATATCTGCGCCAGTTTCATCTTGGATCTGGTTAATAATCTTGCCCTTAGGCCCGATTACTGCACCGATCTGATCTACTGGAATCTTCACAGAGATAATGCGTGGAGCAAATGGGCTCATCTCATCTGGGCCATCAATTGCTTCATTCATTACATCTAAAATCGCAAGACGCGCTTCCTTAGCTTGGTGCAATGCACCAGCTAGTACTGAAGCAGGAATTCCATCAAGCTTTGTATCTAGCTGCAAGGCTGTAACGAAATCCTTTGTTCCGGCGACTTTAAAGTCCATATCGCCAAATGCATCTTCTGCACCAAGAATGTCAGTGAGTGCTACGTACTCGACCTTGCCATCGACAGTGTCAGAGATAAGACCCATTGCAATACCTGCAACTGGTGCACGTAGTGGAACGCCTGCGTTATATAGCGCAAGAGTTGATGCACACACAGATCCCATAGATGTTGATCCATTTGAACCAAGTGCTTCAGAGACCTGACGGATTGCGTAAGGGAACTCTTCGCGTGTTGGAAGTACCGGAATCAAAGCACGCTCTGCAAGTGCACCGTGGCCGATTTCGCGACGCTTTGGTGTACCAACACGACCAGTCTCACCAGTTGAATATGGTGGGAAGTTGTAGTTGTGCATATAGCGCTTATGGTTTTCAGGGTTCAACGTATCTAGCTGTTGTTCCATCTTGAGCATATTAAGAGTTGTGATTCCAAGAATCTGTGTCTCTCCACGTTCGAAGATCGCTGAACCGTGAACTCGAGGAATTACTTCAACCTCAGCAGAAAGTGCACGGATATCGCGCAATCCACGTCCATCGATACGGATCTTGTCGCGCAATACGCGCTGGCGAACAAGCTTCTTAGTTAATGAACGAAACGCTGCAGGAACTTCCTTTTCGCGGCCTACAAAGGCTGCAGAAACTGATTCCTTAGTTGATGCAGAAATCTCATCAATCGTTGTTTCGCGCTCTTGCTTTCCAGCAATTGTTAGCGCCTTAGCAAGATCTTTCCCAGCTGCCTTTTCAACAGCAGCAAATACATCGTCTTGGTAATCAAGAAAGACTGGGAACTCAGCAGTTGGCTTTGCAGCCACCTTTGCAAGCTTTGACTGCGCTTGGCAGAGAATCTTGATAAATGGCTTTGCAGCATCTAGACCTTGTGCAACAACTTCTTCATTAGGAGTTGGTGCCCCGCCCTTGATGAGCTCAATTGTCTTTGTTGTAGCTTCTGCTTCAACCATCATGATTGCAACATCGCCATCATCGCTAATGCGACCAGCAACAACCATGTCAAAGACTGCGTTTG
>Ga0209135_1000617_pt1 | contig 12800 bp, 15 predicted proteins | sample LauGreSBDMM110SD_4_FD_187570 | JGI IMG/M metagenome (GOLD analysis project Ga0209135, IMG submission 187570) | Freshwater lake microbial communities from Lake Michigan, USA - Su13.BD.MM110.SD (SPAdes) (version 3) | ecosystem: Environmental > Aquatic > Freshwater > Lake | place: Lake Michigan... | reverse complement strand
TTGAGCGAGTTTGTTTTTGGTTCTTACGGGAGGGCGAGCGAAGCGAGCCTGTATGCAAATCTCATGCAAGAAATCATATTTTATGTCTTGTTGGAATGTTGGAACGACGTGCTCCTGGAGCCTTGGAAAGAAAGAGTCCCTGGGTCAGAACGACTAGTCGCCGGGCAAGTGAAACGGCTGGTCCTGTCTGGCTGGTGTCATTCCAACAATCCAACAACAGAGAGAGATCCTTTCTTTCGTGCTTTTCACACACTTTCTATCAGAAAATCTGACAATGTAAAAAGGTTACAATGTCACAAAGAAATCAATTATTTTGTGTCTTGTTGGAATGTTGGAACGACGTGCTTCCTGGAGCCTTGGAAAGAAAGTCCCTGGGGTCTAAACGACTAGTCACTAGGCAAGTGAAACGGCTGGTCCTGTCTGGTGTCATTCCAACAATCCAACAACAGAGAGAGCGGTGGTTCGTTGGCTTTGTTTTCGCCTTCGGGCGGCGAGCGAAGCGAGCACCTGTTAAAACTTCCGTAAGGATTTGGTATGCAATGCGCTTAGGTCGTGACCACAGACCGTGTCATGAAAAAGTCCATGTTGAATTGCGTTGTTCGTAGAACTCCCCCCCCCACACACAATACCCCTAACAAACAAGATATCATTTTCGAAAGTACACCCCCACACGTGTTAGAAGCCCATCGGATTGGGTCCGGGAATGCCAATGGGTGTGCTCATCAGATTCCGCTGTTCCGCCTGGTAGAGCCGTATCTTGGACAGAATGTAGTCCTGGTCCTTGAGCATCTTTTGCCGCAGTTCCCACGGACTCGGTTTTCGCTTGTAGCAGTAATACAATGTCAGGGCAATCCCGACCACCAGCAATACCAACACGAGAAGGTTAAACGCTGTACTGTACAAGCGCACACGGGTCTCATGGCACCCTGTCAAGGTGTGAAGCAAGGTCGTCCGCGCCCGGGACTCTATCAAGTGACAATCCATAATAAGGTATTCTCCTTCTTTTGTCAGTAGAAATCGTCCGTCTAAAATCTTCCGCTTTAGCAAGATAACCCACCAACCCATCCCCAAAAATCATCCATTATGGGCGACACGATTCTACAAGCCGTTCAAAACAACGATTCCAAAAAATTTAAATCCATCATTGTCGGCATTGTGGTCACATCCATCGTCTTCTTCTTTGCCGTGGGATTGTTCTACATGTTCATCTTCTACAAAACCAACTTCGCTTTCATTGACGGCGTGTACCTCTTCATGTGCATCTACGTGACGGGTGCCATTACGACCATGTTGTACTACCGCTTCATCGTCGTGGGCGACGACAAGATGGAAATTGATAAAATGTCCTTGGGTGCCGTTTCCGCCGTGTTCGGCAAGTGTTTCGTGGCCTTTTTGGGCATTCTCGGATTTACCATGATTGCCATTGCCCTCAACCCGAGTTTGGTCCAAATCTTTGAAAACACGCTGGGATACGGCGTCTGCCGCTCGTGGGGGGTCAACACATTGTTGAATCAAATGCTACGCAGCCACATTTTCGACGAAGTGGTGCGGGACATGCCTCCAGAAGACAAACAACAGTACATGAACTACGACTTTTTAATAACTACATGGAGCATCAACGACAAGGAAAAACTGCGCAAAGACATTGCCGACGCATGTGCCGACAAGAATTCGCGCAAACGCGATTTGCAATTCGATTTCTTTTGGGTACCCGACACCATTACCACGAAAAAAGTCGACGACTTGATGGGATTCATTGACATGAAATACTATGTGGGACACTTCACCTGGGTCTACATCGGCTCCTTGTTTTCCCTCTTGGTCAGCCTCGTGTCCGTTCTCATGAATTAGACGACATTTGCCCCCTTCTGCGGCACAAATGTCATCCTTTTAAAAAATCGTATATTTGGATTGGTCCACATTGTTCTTGCTTACGGTCAACGTCATGCCGTAATTGCCCAACATCTGGGCCAGGGCGGAACCATTGCCCTGGACATAGGCACTCCATACCTCGTGCGGTCCCACGGGACCACTCCAGTTCTGGACCCCCGCAACATAGGCATCCCATCCCGAGCCATAAATCACGGGGGTCGTCGTTTGGGGAGCCTGTGGGGCACCGGAGAGCTTCTGTGACGTGACCAGTTTGCCGTCCAAGTAACAATCTATGATTTGACCATCGGCACTGACCACCACATAGGTCCAACTCTGGATCGGGAAATTGTCCGTTATGAGAATGTCCTTGTCTTTGGACGCGGGATTTTGCGTGATGGAACAATACAAGGAGGGTTTCGTCTTGTCCAAATACAATTTGATGTTGCCTTCGCGACTTAAAATTGGCTTCGTGGTCGTCGTGTTCCACGTATTTACAAATACCCACACGCCATAGGCATAGCGCGTCGATGTACCACTATTGACCGTCGTGATGGCGGGATTCGTATTGTTCAAATTGGCCGACTTGGTCAGGGTGTTGGATTTCTTGACAAAGTACACGTACAAAAAGTACAAGAGGGCAATGACCAGAATCACTAAAATGATGACTGTGATGCTCATATTGTTTGTTGTATACGATGAAAAAAAATTAAGCTAAAAGACCCAGTGGTTTACGACGACGACGACGAGGTCGAGGTCGAGGTCGAGGTCGAGGGCGAGGATGAGGACGCAGACACCGTCATTAGCGGCGGGTCTTGGTCTTTCATCAGATTCCACGAAAAGGCCACTTGTTCCGGCGTCAGGGTGTGTTTGTAGTACACCACGTTGCAAATACCACCCTGCACACCGCTGCCTTTCGGGTCACCGACCGTGATTTTGTCCAACGGATGGTAGATGGGCAACCCGCCGTCCAACAAGGAAAACGTGTGCTCTATTTCCCCATTGATGAACAAATTGACTTCATTGTGACTGTAATTCATGACGACGTAGTTCCAACGTTGCGGCAGCAACGTGACATCGTACGACAACATGTTCTTTTCTTCTTTCGATTTCACGGGAAACCGCGAAAAGTAAAAGACGAATTTATTGCGGTCTTCTACCGATTCCGAGTTGATTCCTCCACCGTAATACCGAATCATTGGTTTCACCAATTGTTCGTTCTTTTCATTCTGAAAGCCGTACGAAAAGATTTCAGTTTCCTTTTGATATCCCGCCATTTGTTGGGAATGCGGCGTCAAATATATCCACATGGATATGGCATAGTTTTTGCGGTAGGTGGCATTCTCCGGGTCCCACAACTTGTCGCTACTGGTCAATTCTTTCGAAGCATCACTCAGGCGCATCGGATTCGTCAACAGTGTAATGGCCTGACGGCTGTCCGTGCCCATGACCGACTGCGAAATTTGCGGCAAACAGACGTACACCACCACCAGGGCAATCTCGACCACCAGAGCCAAATAAATGGATACCGACGTCATGCGGAGCTCCACCATGAGATTGGTCCACGCATCTCGCAACAAACAGGGCAAGAAAAACAAGAGTTGTGCCACAAATCCCGCCCATCCTTTCCAGCGACGCATTTCGCTTACCGCGTACCCATAGACAAACGCCAGGGCCACCACCAGAATCAGAATCAAAAACGTCCAACTCGCCGCCAGCGAAAAGTAATACGACATGTTGGATTGCGTGTACAACCAGCCAACGACCCCGGCCAACAAGAGCAGTCCACCGACTTTGAATCCCGCTGCATGGAATCCTTCTTTGTAATCCAGGTTCAGAATCAAGTAAAAGACGACCAGGAGCGGGACACACAGCAGCAAAAAGTACTTTTCGAGATTGAATTGGAGAAACCCCGGTGCATGTATCACATAGTAAAATCCGAGGGCCACGATGGAAAAGACAATGGTCAAAACGCTATATTGTTCGACACATTTCGCAAGGTAGTCCCACGACGACGGGGATTTGGTCGTCTCGACCACCACCTCACCATCACCACCACCTCTTCTTGACGTTTTATTCTTCATCTTCTACTGTGTGGCGATACATTATCGTAGCGGGGAACCCAGGCAAAGCCGATTTCTGGAATCGCCAAGGCGATTCTGGTGTCCGGTGGAACATAACTGCATCATCAGCAAGCCTTGCTATTTCGTCGACAGAATCTGAAACCTGTGGAGGGTGCGGTCGATGTGGGTCAACAAACGAACTTTCTCTAAATTGTACGGACGAATGGACAGCGACGCTTGTTCCAACGTTTTCCATTCCATTTTGCTGACTTCGCTTTTTTCGAAATTATCCAACGAAATGTCGTAATGGGTGGGCTCCAAAAACATGACGTAATACTTGTGTTTGTACGATTTGTAATTGGAACCCGTGAATATTTCCTCATAGGGCATCAAATTCTGCACATTCTGCAGAAAACGAGCTGGAATCCCCGTCTCCTCTGTAAACTCGCGCAAGGCGCAGTCGTAATCCTTTTCCTGTGCATTCCGACGACCTTTGGGAAACCCCCATTCCGGTTCCATCCACGGTTCCCCCATCTTGCGGTCACTCTCGTCCAACAAATCCGAGAGTGTGTAACACGCGCTTTCCACTTGATTTATCTCCCGGGTGGTGCTTCTTCGCGGTTGGTCCAATGACCACGGTCGAGTCATCATTCCTTCCTCTGCTGCTGCTGCTGCGATTGGTCCTCCACGCCCTCGTACACCTTGAAACAGGACATTGTACTTGTCGCGTGACGTTAGTTCCTCACTTCGATAAGAATCTTGCTGCTGCTGCTGCTGCTGCAAAGGCAACGGTTTTCCCCAAATGGATTGCCATAGTAACCCGAAATCTCCCGTACGCATCCGGGCTTTTTCATCCCCCGTCATTTGATTTAGCATGTTCAAAATGTAGTGACGGTTGAAAATCGAATACTTGCCGCGCATGAAATCAATAAACCCCAGTGTGTCCTTCCGACGAATCATCAAATACTCGTACACCCCCGCTGGCGTCACCCGCACTGCAATAATGCCAATACTCGTAATCGGCACTTTGCATTGGTAATACATGTGCCCCACCTTGCCGCAATTGTTGCACTTTGTCGCGTCGTGATAATGTGAGGTTGGATGCATCCACTGATGATTTAGGTTGGGGTTGGGTTTTGTTGTAGCCCTCTATTCCATAGGACGGGGTCCATTTATGTACTTTTTCCCGTGTCTTTAAAAAAATAGTCATGTAATTTATGAGTTATCCTGATTTTACTGGTAAAAAAACTGTCGATTTAAAAAATGGGAAATGTGTAGATGTTTCATACGACAAGGATGGGAGATCTACATATTCTCGACAATATGGTTGTCTTCCATCGAATGAAACAACAAATGAAACAACAATGGGTCCTCGTTCTGTACAAACTAAACCCGAAGATAATACTCGTTGGCATGTAACACAAACATTATGGTTGAATACCAAACCAACTGATTCTGATTATCGAATAAGTACAATGTTACCAGGAAATCCAGTAGGTTGGACACAAATTGAACTTAATAAACCTATATGGATACGTTATGATGATACAGATACGTTTAACTATAAAGAAATAAACGAAGACCCATTATCTGATTACATATGGAAATACTTACCTGATGAGAAATGGGTGCTATTTGGTAAAGATGGCTCACGTGCAGATAATTGGGTAAGAACAAAAGATTTACATTCTAAATTAGATTCATCTCAACATCCTTGTGGAACGGAAAAAATAACGAAGCACACAAAGTGTACCGAACAAATATTGCCCCCACGAAGCAAGACGGGTGGTCGAAAACAAACGATGCGAACATCAAATCGTCGGGGTCGTCATCGGAGTCGTCGTCATAAGTAACTCATTTTTTTTCCCATGGTCGTCTATCTCATCCATCCATGGCAAAAAACTTTGACCCCAAAGTCTGGGGTCCCCATTATTGGTTCTTCCTGCATACCGTCGCCCATACCTATCCCCCCGTGCCCAATGCCGTCACCAAACGCAAATACTACGATTTGATTCAAAACATGCCTCTGTTTTTGCCCGATCCGGAAATGGGCAACCGATTTAGCGCACTGCTGGATTTGTACCCTGTATCTCCGTACTTGGACGGCCGCGATTCCTTTGTCCGATGGGTGCATTTCATTCACAACAAGGTCAACGTCTCTCTCGGAGAAGAAGAATTGAATCTGGCCGAGGGCATTGCCGCGTACATGGACAAATACAAGACCGCGACCCACGTCCAAGACGTGGTTCAGACCTGGCGTATCCGAGAACACTGGCTGAGTGCCGGCATGATTCTCGCGTGCGGACTCGCTATTTATGCCTTGTCCAAACTATAAGGTGCCCACAACCCCTATGTGGTGGTTTAGCGGGGAGTGAATTTTTTCTCAAGAATAATATATTAAAATGTCATTGGAATGTTATGATAAAATTTATGGCGAATTACCAAAAAACATAAAAATGAACAATGAAATACAGAAAGAAATTATCGATACATGTGCATTGGAAAAAGCAAAAGTAGAATTTCAGGAAGATTTAAAAAAAATCGATAATAATAATATCGGTACAACCTGCTCAAGGAACAATGCAACAAGACCAGAAGTATGTTCCAAAATTAAACTAAGGGTTGCTTCGCTAAATGAAAACTTGAGAGCAGAAGTAAGTAGCAAAAGACACCTAGGAGTATTCGATCAAAATCCCTATAAAGTTGTTAATGTTGATGAATATGATAGAACACAAACAGAAGAAGTACGGAAGTTTCTACAAAAATTCAAGCAAGATCCAACATCGAACGAAAAAACACCAACACCACCATCGAATTCGGAATGGTGGAGGCTATGGAGAGGTGGTAAAAAAAAGAGTAATTCAAAAAAGAATAAGTCTCGTTCGAAGAAAATGAAGACTAAATCGCGTTCTTCGTCACGACGATAGATAAATTGTGCAAAACGGGCAATTGCCAAAGCCCGAGCAATTGCCGGACTTCCCCCCACACTCTATGCCTAGCGAGGTTCCCCGCTACCTTGGCCCTCCTGCATGGGTCCTACGTCGAGAGATTCGTCTTTGTACTACCCGAACTCTCCATCTCACACACTTGGTGAGTAGTAGTACACGTTAATTTTGCTTAGGCGATTAATCCAACATCATATTCATATTTCCCGTAATTTTCGACAGACTCGGTTTTTGAAATCCGAGTTTGTTTTTAAACACAAAAATCTTGTCCAGTTTTGCCCAGTAGCGATCGATGCAATACAAGTGACTTTGCGATCGATGTTCCAACAATTTGTTGTATCCCTCCACCACCGTTTGGTAAACACGGTCAATGTACCGACGATGCACCAAGTATCCCGAACTCGTCGTACAAATCTGTTTCGACTGGATCAACAAGTCATCCCATGGCAAACGCCGATGCATTTTCGACGCTGATAAAAAACACAATTCATAATCGTAGTCTCTTGAGAAAAAGTCCAACAAGGCCTCTTGATTCTCCTGGAAACGCGACGTAAATACAAAATCGTCCTCTAGAAACAGACACGTTTGTTGGAACTTGGATTCGCGCATGTGATTCAAGCAATCGATGTGGTTCTTCGTGACCCCAATGTACACGTCCTCCAGCGTTGGATCCTTTTTCGCGCGATATTCTCGCACTTTGTACAGCGGCGCGTTCATCAGACAGAGTTGGATCCACACGTCGGTCATGCGTTCCTTCTCGTTTTCGAGACCCATGATGTAGATGCAATCGACGGCGTTCCAACAAGGATGCGCGCCCACAAAGTCGTCCAATTGGTCAAACAACAAGACATGTTGGAACATCTTTCGATTGGGTTGAGGCAAACACAAATAATCGTCGGGGAAATTGCCATAGACCACCACCATTTCCAACTCTTGGGGAACATGGTCAACATTGCACGTTCCCACGATCCGATACTGCTGCCGACGAGCCAGTTCCAATACTGATCGAGCATGTTCCTTGGTTCTCTGTGTCACGGTTCGTGTGGAAAATTCTGCAAACAAGGCGAGACACAATTTTAAGCAATGACGTTCGAGACACGTTTCAATCATCTTGTCCAACATGTGTTCATCGACGACGGAATCCTGGACCATTCGCACAGCCACTTCGTGTTGGTCTTGTTCCAGCAACCAGATCCATTGTTGCAACATGGGAAAATCACCATACCGAAATTGGTTGCGTTTCGACCGGGAATTGTCGTCGTACAAGACTACATTGCCACAAAACGTGTCCTCCTTCGCCAAAGAGCCATCAATTCTCTTGGAAACTTCTCCGGAAAACACACAGATGTTGGAATAGACCAACACCCAGTCCTTGACACAAGACCACAAATGAGCGTTCAATTGATTCTCGTCCGATCCATAGACGTACTCGGTAGTCTCTTGTTCCAACAAGACGCGTTGCAAGGCTTCTCGTACTGATGCTGCCACTTCCAATGGCAATCGAGACATGAAAAACGCCGTGAGACCTCCGGTGATACGGGACTTGTGCCAATAGTGATCGCGAATCACCTGGACTCCTGCTGTTGATTGGTTCAGAAAATCGTGGATGCACCAACGATCGCGTGCATGAATTTCGCTGTCCACATCGCGCACAAAGACGACATCATATTCCAAGATGGGCTTGTAGCGATGCATCATGTTTTTCACCCCGTCTTGTTCCGTATCGATCCATTGGACGCGGCTGTTGGACAACAACAAATCGTCGCGCCTCGTTGCTCCCCGGTACACGAGAATGTCAAAGTCTGGAAAAAACGCGTCAATCAAACGAACATTTTCCTGGAGTCCCAGATAGTACTTGGGATCGGTGCCGTAGATGCAAAAGGAAAAACAACGCTTCATTACTTTGACTGCATTTCATTTTTTATGTCATTTTTAAAAGTCGTTGACGGGTCGCACACCGTTGTGCACAACGATCATAATCCAGAGTCTCAATATTTTCCAGTGTAATGCCGCAACATTAGTGTAATGCGTTATAGTTTTAGGAAATGTTCTGTTGTACATTTGTATAAGATGAAATTATTTACAACTACAACCGACTACATGGAAACGATAAAGGCCGCGCTACCAGAAGGGGGGGAATATATTGATCCGGTTACATTTCACTGTTACTGGAACGGAACGTTGAATGAAAAGCATTTTTACTCTATATTATCTTGTTATTTTTTTAATGTTCACTCGCTGCGTAAAAATAAAATTGTACTATGGTTAGAAAATAATACTCCAAATCATTACAATACTGAAATTGGAAAATATGCCGATATTCATTATTTTTCACTTTTTGATGAATTCAGTGATGTAAAACAGCTATGTCCACCGGTACACCCAAAAACATTTCATGGATTTTCCCACGGGTGAATTTCTCACGGAAAATAGTCAGAAATCAACCTACCCGCAGGGTAGGAGGGTAGGAGGGGTCGATGCGGGGTTCTGCAAAGCTGGGTCTGGAATCGCTTTGGGTTCCCCGCTAATGTAAAATGCCAAACAAAAAAGCGCGGTCAATGTGGGTGAAAAAGTACATGGGCCAATTCTTTTCGCAGATGCTGAGATGGTGCAGACCCTGATGGTTGCAAAATTCGTGAAACTGGGACTCGGAATTGAACGCAAAGGGCGTTCCCGGATCGAAGAGACCGTAATGAAAGATGATGGTGTAGAGTCGGTCGAACACGGGGCGCTTCCCGATCCAGACTTGTTCCGCGCCCAATGTGATGACCGTGTCGTTGGGACGCGTCACTTCATTTGTTGTCAGCTCGTGGGCATACACAGACGCCTCGGTCTTCAAGGCGTTGCGAAGAAATAGCTGATGGATATAGCCGTTGGTTTCAAAAATGTCGTCCATGTTGATCGGATGGTTGATAAAGATGTCACTTCGGGTGCGAATGATATTTTCAAACTTGCACTGATGGGACCGTTCGTACGCCAAGAGGACGTTCCAGATTTTCCAAATTTGGTAGTACTGCAGAATGGTCCCGGACGATTCAAGGTAGCGGTAAGTCCAGTTGAGTCCGTCGGCCTTTTTCGCGCGTTCAAAGACTTGAGGCGAAATGCCTGGGCGATTTGCACTTTTGATCATGGTCAGAATTGCTTGAAACTCGTCGTCGCTGCGAAATGTCTGTGGGCATAGAATTCCACCGATTTGGAGCGTCGGATACCGACTGAGCGTCTTGTCCACGTTGGCAGGATCGTCGGTTTCGCAGGCTAGAAAGACGACGGCGTTGTTTGGCGCGATGATGGACTCGTACACGGAATCGAATATTTTGTCAAAGGTTCGCAGCGATCCCGTAATCAGAATGGCGTTGAGCATTCTTTGAACTAGGTATAAGACAATCTTTATATTCCAATTTTTTGCAATCCACCCGAGTTTGTTCAAGACGCACATCCCGACTGCCTCATCCAGGACAGTCCCGACAGCGAAGTGTACCACGCGATTACCCGTGAAATTACCCTGAGTAAAACAAAGGCTGTGAGTAAATTGACCAAACTTTTGGCGGCTCTCACCGAAATTGACAAGGACGTTTAGAACAAAAAAAAATCGCCCACTATTTCAATATGCGCTTTGAAATCGTGTTGTTTCTTGTGGCTGCCGGTGCCATGTGGTATGTCTGGACAGAAGGGAAATATATCAAACTGTTGCTCCAGAAAAAGGCCGAGTATATGAAGTATTTGCAAGTCGGGGGCATTGCCGCGGGCACCTTGTTTTTGTACTGGCTGATTAAAAAAAATCCCAATGATCCGTCGAAAATGTTGGCCACGACCAACGAGTACATCAAGTATTTACCGATTGACGGCAATACCAAATCCATGCTGTCGCCCATCTTGGACTTTACCGCCAAACATACCTACAAGGGCGATGCCATGTCGGAACATCAGCCCGTGTTGGAAATGCCCACCGCGACGGCGTCGAATGGAGGACACAAGACCAAACGGTCCGTCAGTGAAACCAAAAAGAAATTCGTCGCGGCCAGACAGAATTGGAAATGCGGACAATGCCGAGAACAATTGAAAGCCTCGTTCGAAATCGACCACAAGATTCGTCTGGACCGCGGGGGGTCGAACCACGTCGACAACTTGGTCGCACTCTGCCGCGATTGTCATGGAGACAAGACCACGATTGAAAATTTGTGATAAAATCATTTACGCATGAAATCCAACAATCTTCCCCATCCCACTAACAAATTCACATTTCATTTTCCCCATTTTGTCTTCTGTTGATATATCTATAACATCGCCATGCCTTATATATATTTTTTCATCTAACTTTGGGAATGGTATAGTGGGGTTGTTGGAGAAACATCTCATTTTGGCAGAAGCCCCTTTCGTGGATAAACCCATCGATTGTCCCACTCCCAAAATTGAGCCCGTCGCACACAATCCAGTCGTGCTTTTCTCGCATGAGTTACCTCCCCTCTCAAAGTTAAAGGAACCAGCATCGTTATGTTTTTGGCAACAATACGTTTGGGCATTTCTTTTCCCCAAAATTGATTTTGAAGGTTTTTGCTCTTGCTCTTGCTCTTGCTCTTGCTCTTGCTGTTGCTGTTGCTGTTGCTGTTGCTGTTGCTGTTGCTGTTGCTGTTGCTGTTGCTGTTGCTGTTGCTGTTGCTGTTGCTGTTGCTGTTGCTATTGCTGTTGCTATTGCTGTTGCTGTTGCTGTTGCTGTTGCTGTTGCTGTTGCTGTTGCTGATGCTGTTCAAATCGTTGGTGTGCGCTTATGTATTTTGGTTGCTGTTGCTGTAGTTTACGTAGCTCTGAGTTTGGTTCTAGTTCTTGTCCTGGTAGTTGTGGATTTGATTCCAATTTCGTTACAGGAATAATCTGAAAACTTGTTTTACCGTCATCCGTTCCAATTATTTTAAAGTTGTTCGTGCTCAACGTGCACTCTCTCTCTATATCATCTCTGCGATGAACAGTATACTCCAATTTATTATTGGTTACATCTTCGACTGTACAGATATCTACACAAAGTTTTTTACGTGGCTCACACTCGGGAATGTATCGAATAAACTGTGCACCGGGAACAAGTGCTTGAAATGGATTATTTGACATCATTTTAATCCTCCTACTTTCACCATCACCGCCACGACGATGTCTCCGCGTTCGTCGTTTCTTAGAGTGGCTAAACTGGCCTTTCCCCTTCGAGTGGCCCGTGCGTTTTTTGGAACGTTGCATCTCTCTCTTTGCATTACCCCTATATAAAAAAAATTATCGAGCGTTAGTACAGCAACGAATCTTTCTAACCAGGAACGTATAATGAATCAAACGCAGCGTATTCTTCCGCGTTCACGAACGACTCTAAAGCAGGCGTTGCAGGTAAATCCCAAGGTCAGCACCACAAAACCTCTCGTTTTAGACGATTACCTGGCCAGTGTTCCCCCCGAGTCAAATTCGTATGTCCGTCAAAAGGAAAAATTGGAATATGACCACACGAAGCAGTTGCCCAGCGATGTCCAATCCTTGTTGCCGACCCTGGACGACCCCAACTTCAATACCAAGTTGGTCCAACATCCGGAATTCCACTTTCCCGTGGCTCTCGACGCCAATGGCGCCGCCCTGCCCGTAACCGCACCCGTGAAATCCGTGGAACAGGAATCCAACAAACTGTGTTCGGAAACCTCTCTGCAGGACGACGACCAGTTTCTCCCCCATCAACTCTTTGTCCGCAATTTCTTGTCCCTTGCCTCCCCGTATAATAGTCTGTTGTTGTACCACGGGGCCACTGCCAATCGGTGGTCTGCCGTCGTGGGCATCGCCGAGGCCTTTCGTAACAACAGCGGCGGCGACTCGAATGACGCCAGAAAAATCGTCATCGTCACTGCAGACCCCGAGTCTTTCCGACGCACGCTGTTTGAACCGACACGCATGTTGGAAC
>Ga0209135_1000610_pt1 | contig 12828 bp, 7 predicted proteins | sample LauGreSBDMM110SD_4_FD_187570 | JGI IMG/M metagenome (GOLD analysis project Ga0209135, IMG submission 187570) | Freshwater lake microbial communities from Lake Michigan, USA - Su13.BD.MM110.SD (SPAdes) (version 3) | ecosystem: Environmental > Aquatic > Freshwater > Lake | place: Lake Michigan, USA... | reverse complement strand
CATATAACAATGTAGGGAAACCTACGGTTTCCCCTACGACCCCTTCCCTTATGTGCGCTTCTTGTTCCACGGCTAACGCCGTGGAACGAAAAGCAAATAAGCCATGCGATTGTATGCGAATCTATACCTCTCATACAACATTTTTATTACTCTCGGCAGAGACCTTGGAAGAGACCTCGGCAGAGACCTTGGTAGGACCTCGGCAGAGACCTTGGAAGAAACCTCGGCAGAGACCTTGGAAGAAACCTCGGCAGAGACCTCGGCAGAGACCTTGGAAGAGACCTCGGCAACAATCTTGGGCACGATATTTGTCTCCGACCGAGGTTGCGCCCGAGGTCTTTGCCGAGGTTTCTGCGGACCATACACCAATATATGTATGAGAGTCATATAGATTCGCATACAAGTCCATCCTATTGATACCCGGGCAAAGCCCGGGTATCCCAAAAGGGAAGGGGTCGTAGGGGAAGCGGCCGGGGCCCAAAGCCCCGGACGCGCTTTTCGGTTCACGGGCCAGAGCCCGTGAACCTCGAAACCGTAGGTTTCCCTACCTACACGTAGAGAGTACTGAGCATGCGGTTATATCCAGTATCTTCTTTTTTCCCGTTTTCCACAAACGTGTCCAGCCCCTTCTGGATATCGTCTTTGGTCAGCATGCGCTTACAATTGTCGGGTTTTCCAAACACACGTCGAGAGTGTACTATCTTCGTATAAAAAAACAACTGTTCCATATCGCGCCCAAAATGAACAAACTTGGACTTGTGTTTCTCCATCCATTTGACATCCACCACATCGTCCGTTTCCGTATTCCATCCCGACTCTCGAATCTTCTTCCGGAAAATCTGAACCAGTTCGGCGGAACTATACGTATCGATCTTGAATCGCCAAATAAAGCGAGAGTCCAAACCGCGATTCGCCGGAAAGAAGTTCCGCTCCAGTTCTTCTTCGTACCCCGCAATAATAACCATCAAGTTATCCTTATGGTTGCTCAGCGCCTCGCAGAGAGTATCGATACATTCTTTCGAAAAACTGTCCAAGTCGTTGGAATTCGAGAGAGAATAAGCCTCATCGATAAACAACACACCGCCTAAACAATCCTGAATGACGTTTTTGGTTTTAATCGCGGTTTGGCCTAAATATCCCGCTACCAAATCATGTCGGGTTACTTTGCGGAAAACGTTGTTCTTTAGGATTCCAATGCGCGAATACATACGCCCGATGATTTTCGCCACCTCGGTCTTGCCCGTTCCAGGTGGACCATAAATAACCGTATGTTTGAAATCTCCCGTTTGGGTCGCATCTCCTCCGGGCTGTACACCGACATGGAGTCCCTGAATAAAATAAATCAATTGGTTTAGTATGGACTGTTTGAGCTGTGTCATCCCGATCATCTCGTTCAATTCCACCAATTCCGCGCGAATATTCGAGAGTGAGCGAATGTCGATTGTATAATTACCCGAAACGTCATATTTGTCGATAATATGAATCAAATCGCTGATGGTCGTTATCGGGTCATCGATGACCTGTTTCTCTCGAACTTCCGGTAGTTTTACTTCGACAAGAGGAGGAAGGGTCGGCGGCAATACCGTATCGGCGAACAAATCGGGCATATCTCGCAAATAGCTAAATCCTGAGGCCGCCGCTTCGTTCTTTTTGGTCGTGTCCAGCAAAATATCTGCCCACCAATTCCATCCATCCTGATTTTCGGTATGTATTTTCAATGGCGGTTCCTTTTTATACTCGGAATGGCGGCGAATTGTGGGCGGCGGAATAGACGAATTATATTGTCCCGAGAACGCCGTTTCGAAATAATAGTTATATGCGTAATCGCGATTCGCCGTGTCGATAATATGATAGAATTCGTTTGGATGTAGAGGACGTTTGGGGTATTGATCCAATATCCAAATAAACGATGAACGCGGATTACGTTTTCTCATTCCCATTTGTATTCTTGTTTTGTATATTCTTTCTATCTCGGTTTGCACAAAATTGATTGAAACGAACCAAAGACTTTATCAAAACAGCTTAAACATTGCGCCATATTATTATAATAAATCATTTCGTAATACCACTATTTCAAACGTTCTCTAAAATGATGTACGCTACGAATGACGAATCTTCGATGGAAGTTATCCCTAAACTAATTAAACGTGAAGGAAAAACGTTCATTCGTATTCCGAAAAAAGACTCGGAGATAACCCAGACAATCAAAGCAATCGTAGCGGAAGAAGTCGATACAGCAGAACGAAAAGAGCGTTTTATTCATGATATCTTACAAAAAAACATTCGCGAAAGTGGCCTGGGGCATACTCTCGACGAATTCCGCAAAAAAATCGAGGACGAGATCCAGCGTATTCAGCACGATGATGGGAGACAGGTGGTGGACCACTTGGGTGATTACATCGAAGAACCATACACCATTCTCGAGTCGTATTTTGAAGCGCAGCACTTGGAGCGTCTGGTGCGTCATCAGATTGAATCCTACAACAACTTTATCAACTACCAGATTCAGCGCACGATTCACATGTTTAATGACGTCCACATCCATTCTGAAAACGATTTCGTGGAGAGTGAGGGGATGTACATGTTGGAGATCGTCGTGTCGTTTGACAATTTCAAGCTATATCCTCCGCAAATCCATGAAAACAACGGCGCTACCAAGATCATGCTTCCGCAAGAAGCCAAGCTGCGCAATTTCACGTACTCGTCCGGTATGACCGTCGACGTTCATGTGAAATACATTATCCGCAACTTGGAGAACATGCAGCAGCCGCGCATCATCGAGAAGGTCTTACCCAAAATCAATATCGGGAAAATGCCGATTATGTTGAAATCCTCCGTTTGTGTATTGACACAAAACAAACACATCCATTCCACCTTTACGGGAGAATGCCCGATGGATTGTGGCGGGTATTTCATCATCAAGGGCTCGGAAAAAACCGTGCTGGGACAAGAACGTGCGGCGGAGAATCGCATCTACTGTTTCGACGGCCGAAACACCACGAAATGGAACTGGTTTGCCGAAATCAAATCGGTGCCCGATTTCAAGTGTATTTCGCCTAAACAAATCGATATGATGATCGCCAGCAAAAACAACGGATTCGGCCACGGCATTTACGTCAACATTCCGCGCATCAAACAACCCATTGAGCTGTTCGTGGTGTTTCGCGCGCTGGGCGTAGTCAGCGACCAGGAGATTTGCGAGCACATACTCTTGGATTTGGGCGATACCAAGTATTCCGAACTGCTCGATTGCCTACAGGCATCCGTTATCGACGCAAACAAGTACCCCACGCAAGAAGACGCGCTAAAACACATTATTGCCTCGGTTGTCTTCACGCCGATTAATATGGACCGCGAAACGGGTGCGCGCAAGAAACGCGAGTTTACGCTCGAAGTGCTAAACACCGATTTGTTCCCGCATTGTAAGACGATGCCTCAGAAAATCTACTTGCTCGGCGTTATGGCGAAGAAATTGCTGGAGACGAGCTTGGGATGGCTGCCACCGGACGACCGTGATTCGTATTTGAACAAGCGCATCGAGTTGACGGGAACTCTGCTAAACAACCTATTCCGGAACTACTTCAACAAGTTGGTCAAGGAAATGCAGAAACAGGTCGTGCGCGAAATCAATACGGGTTCATGGAAGTCGATGGAGAACTACGAAGATATCATCAATATGACCAACATCTACAAGATTATGAAATCCACCACGATCGAGAACGGCATTAACCGCGCCTTGTCGACTGGCGATTTCAGTATCAAGCAATCCAACAGCAGTAAAGTGGGTGTGGCTCAAGTGCTTAACCGATTGACGTATGTGTCCAGTTTGAGCCACTTGCGTCGTATCAATACTCCGCTGGAAAAGAGCGGTGAGTTGATTGCTCCGCGCAAACTACACAACACTACGTGGGGATTCCTGTGTCCCGCCGAAACGCCAGAAGGTCAATCGATTGGTGTCGTCAAAAACATCAGTTATATGACCCATATAACGATTCCGACCAACAGCGCGTCGTTGTATGAATACGTTGCGCCCTTTGTGTTTGCGGTGGAAACGGCGGAACATCCCGCGGAATTACACAACCGGGTAAAGGTGTTTGTCAATGGATGCTGGGTGGGCGTCTCCGATACGCCGATGGAATTATACAACGATATGAAGGACAAGAAATATCGCGGTATTATCAACATCTATACGTCGATTGTGTTTGACTACGGCCGAATGGAAATTCGCATCTGTAATGACGGTGGACGTTTGGCCCGTCCAGTCCTGCGCGTCCGCGACAACCGCGCGTTGTTGACGCAAGACATTGTGGCAAGGGTTGCGAGCAAGGAGTTGTCGTGGAATGACCTGCTCACCAGCTGTAAGTTGGACGAATCCGTCATCGAGTATATCGACCCAGAAGAGCAGAACTTCTCGATGATTGCGATGAAATCCAAGAACCAGTATTTGGCCGACCCCGCGCTGCGCATCAAATACACTCATTGCGAAATCCACCCGAGCACGATTTTCGGCGTCTTGGCCTCCTGTATTCCCTTCCCGGAACACAATCAGGCACCGAGAAACACATACCAGTGCTTAGACCCAAATACAACTGTATGGATGGGAGATTTGACTGAAAAGGCAATAAAGGATGTTTGTGTTGGAGAGACAATACTGACATTCCATCCCGATACGTTTGAGATTACAACCACAAAGGTAGTTGACCAGTTTGTCCGTCCAAACACGTTTCCAATCTATCGCCTTACCACGACGAGCGGAAAAGAAATTGTCGCAACGGAAGACCATCAGTTTATGACGCAGGTCGGGTGGAGAACAGTGAAAGATATGATGAATGATGCGTCTATTAAGATTGGAATGCGTAATACGGACCATTCTGGTTTAGAAGAAAAGAATGGATTTGCGTTTGAGACGGTCCACTCAATTACGCCGGAACCAAACGGGCTTGTTTCGTGCGTTGAGACGGAAAGCGAAAATCACAGCTTTATCGTATCTAAATGGGGGTTTATGAGCCATAATTGCGCTATGTCAAAGCAGTCCATTGGGATTTATTCGACCAACTTTGACCAGCGTATGGACAAGACCGCCTATATCTTGTCCTATCCTTCCCGCCCCTTGGTCGATACCCGCCTGATGAACTTCATCGAGCTAAACCGCGTTCCATCCGGCCAAATGATTCACGTCGCGATTATGACCCATACCGGCTATAATCAGGAGGATAGTGTCTTGGTGAACAAGGGTTCCATTGACCGCGGAATGTTTATGTCGACTATTTATCATACCGAGAAGGACGAAGACAAGAACATTATCCGCGACGAGATTATCCGCTGTAAACCCAACAAACAGAAAACCAAGGGTATCAAGTTTGGCAACTACGACAAGCTCAACGCCCAGGGGTTTATTCCCGAGAATTCGTTGGTGGAGAACCGCGATGTAATTATCGCGAAGATTGTGCCCATCAAAGAAAACCGCAATGACCCGACCAAGACGATAAAGTATGAAGACCAGAGCAAGACGTTCCGCACCACGGAAGAAACGTATATTGACAAGAACTACACTGGTCGTAATGGAGACGGATACAACTTTGCGAAAGTCCGCGTACGTACGCTGCGTAAGCCCGTTTTGGGGGATAAGTTCTGTGCGTTGCCAACCCAACAAGTATTAACCGACAAGGGCTGGGTCGAGATTCAATACGTCGACCCTGCGGTTCATCGCGTTTGTACACTGGACGCGAATGGCAAAATGTGCTACGAGTATCCCTCGGCCAAGTTCGAGTACGACCACGACTCCATCAATGGAACCGATGAGCCGCTCTACTCGGTCAAGAACCAGCAGGTCGAGATCGTGTGTACCATGAACCACAAACTGTATGTTCAAAAACGGTCGGCTGCTAAAGTCCAACCAGGATATCAGCTAATTGAAGCCCGTGATGTGATGGGCAAAATGGTGCGATTCCAGAAGACGATGGAAAACGTCTACCCCGATGTCGATACCATTCGAATTGGCGAAACCGATTATGACATGGATGCGTGGCTCCAATTGCTGGGTATGTTTATCAGCGATGGGTGTGCGGATAACCACAATCGTAGTTTGTTTATAACGGCACTGAAAGACCGCAAGGTGGAGTTTCTAAACCAGATTATGACGACACTCGATATTCACTACACACGCCATAATGATGGAAACTTCTGTATTTCCGGTGCAAAAACGCCGGCTGTGTATCACCATTTTGCGGAATTGTCCAGAGGCGCATTGAACAAGTACCTTCCGGAATACGTGTGGAGTCTTTCCCGCCGTCAATCGAATATCTTATTGGATGCGCTATTACAAGGAGACGGACATACCATGACATACAACGGTGAAGATGGGTTTAGTCGATATGGGACCATCAGCAAACGATTGGCCGACGATATTACCCGACTTGCCCTCCATTGCGGATTTTCCGGTATTGTCAAACTTGCGGAAGAACCAACCGGGGTTGCTCGTGTAGGCAAACGCAATCTGGGTTCTCGTGCCGGACAAGAAGTATCCATTACACAAGTTCACGATTATTACAAGGTCAGTATCATCCGCAAACAAAACCAACCCTGGATAAACAAGAAAACAAACGAAGTCAATCTCGAAACTACCGTGGACTATGCTGGTAAAGTCTACTGTATTGAAATGCCGAGTTCGCACGTCTACTACATGCGCGAATCACAAACCAGTCCATGTCTCATCATCGGCAATTCAAGTCGGCATGGGCAGAAAGGGACTTGCGGGAACATCATTCCGGAGTGCGACATGCCGTTTACGCGCGAGGGATTGCGTCCGGACATTATTATCAATCCGCATGCGATTCCTTCTCGTATGACGATAGCCCAGTTGAAGGAGACGTTGTTGGGTAAAGTGTTGTTGGAGTTGGGTGTATTCGGCGACGGAACGAGTTTCGGGAACTTGGACATTAAGACAATCACGGAACAACTACAGAAACTCGGATATGAGAGTTATGGCAATGAGATTATGTATAACGGTCTGACGGGCGAACAGTTGGAGACGAGTATCTTCATGGGTCCGGTGTTTTATCAGCGACTCAAACACATGGTCAATGACAAACAGCACAGCCGCTCGATTGGTCCGATGGTCAACCTGACTCGCCAACCAGCGGAAGGCAGGTCGCGCGATGGTGGGTTCCGTATTGGAGAAATGGAACGTGATGTTATGATTGCCCATGGCATGGCCTCGTTTTGTAAAGAACGGTTGTATGATGTATCGGACAAATACAGTACACATGTGTGTAAGAAATGCGGCATGATTGCGCCCTACAATGATGGCCAACCTGGCGCGGACTTCTCGATCCATCGGTGTAATACGTGTAATAATATGACGGACTTTTCGAGAGTCAATATTCCGTATTCGTATAAACTGTTGTCGCAGGAACTTCAGACAATCAATGTGGTGCCCCGTATCATTACCGAATAAACCCTGCGCAAATCCATAAAACATAAAAACAATAAAAACAAACTAACCGAATAAAAACAAAACAAAACCGACGTTTGGTCGATGCCCTCAGGCATATACCAAACAACAAGCATTACACGAATTACATGATTTTTTTATTCTGCACGAGCCGTTCCATGAATCCGGCGGGATCGGTTCGAAATGTGGTATATACATTGACGATTTCAGCCGGAGAGTAGAACAGCGGGATAATCCGTTTTAGGATGGACTCATCCACCACCTCACCATAAAAGTGGAAAAACATATCGCGAATCATATTGTGTGTCGAATTGCCCATTTCGAGAGTAATATCGATACGACCGGGACGACGAATAGCAGCATCCAATTGGTCATACCGGTTTGACGAAATCACCAAAATGCGACCGGGCGTTTCGATAATACCATCCCATAGATTCAATATATCGTCGAGAGTAATGGGGTCGTCTTTTTGGGTAGTGGTATGGATAATCTTCTGGATTTCGCTCCGCATATCGTCCGTTATAGTGGTTTTTTCACCAACCGACAATTTATTGATTATTTCCGTATATTCCACTCCGGTACTGTCCTCTTTCAATTTCGCGGCGGGACTACGTTCAAGAACAATATCGCCAGCGCAATCAATGTCTTCTATAACGATAATCTTCTTGTCGAACCCGATAGAATTCACCTTATTGTTATCATTGAATTGCGACTCATAATAAAAATCAATCAGCTGCTTCTTCGTCCGTATTACCGCCATCGGCATACTACACAAATGCCGATCGCCGACGTAATTCATTAACGCCTTCACGAATGAGGTTTTACCTGTGCCGGGGGGTCCGTATAGACCTATTCCGAGAGTATAGGGGATACCGAACTTGTTATACCACTCGCGATTATTGATGAAAAAATCGATCTTGTCCAGAACCGCCGTTTTGTTTTCGAAGAAAATATTATCGAAGCGTTTTGAACTGCTAAACTCGGATTCCCGCCAGCATTCCAGTGCGTTATTCTCGTATTTATTGCTGGTAAGTGAATACATGAACCGTTTGTTTTCACGAGAGTGTTCGATTTCCGCCAAGTACGACGCGGTGATTTTTTTGATATATTCGTCAATTTGGGCGGTATTCGATTTATACGAATAAATATACAGCTCGTATTTGTATGTTCGCCGTCCGGCCTTTTCGTCGTGGTCGGAACTACTATCCGTTGCGTAGGCGTATAATTCGAGAGTCGAATCTAATAGGAAATGTTCTTTCTGCGAAACCACAAACAATCCAGTGTATTTATCACATATCATATCGTCGTGCTTGATACGAATAGTGTTCGGAATCTCGCGAATTTCCCGGACGGATTGGTTCGTATTTAACATTTTATTGATGAACGACCACATCGCCTTGAAATTGTCCGAATACATACAGGTCATACTGGTCTTATAGAAACTGGACGAGATGGTAGTAGAGCCTTCCAGTCTGACGGCGCATTTTTTGTATAATAACGATTTATATGTTTCGATACAATCGATGAATGAGAACGAAAATCGCTGCGTTTTTGATAAATACACAAACAATGAAATAACCGCGGACAACAGCAGCGTTTCGATAATACCGCCACCGCTGCCATTGCGCGAATTCGAGAGTATTGACATCCGTATGGAATCCAGCACGGTAGATTGTATAATGCCAGTTACGTCAGAGGTATGCATCGGCGAGAAAGATACATACAGATGGGCATTCTTTTTTATATCGGTTGGACTCTACGTTTTATAATTCGAAAACAACTCTCGCGTTTGTATATCCAAATGCCTGACGTAGATATAAACGATATCCGCCTTCCCGGCCAATTCAAAGGCGAAACGTTTTCCGGATTCAAAAAAACCGAAGTGCGCAACCAATTGGTCGAAAACCTGAAAAAGGGGAAGGTCGAACCCGCGTGTTATTGGTGCGCGGAGCTGGTCTGTGCCGGACAATACATCGACGTCTGGGAAATCATTTTGTATTTTCTGGGAAAACACATTCATTTAGGAAATCCCAAGATGGCGATTTATATTCAAATGCGATACCAGATTTTCCGCAATATTATCGAACAAGGATTTTATACCAACGACTTACAGCTCCGAAACAATCCGAATATCCGCAAACTGTTCGCGGAAATCATCTGTATTATTGCCATGTCGAACCGCAAGCCCAGTTTCGAGACCATCAAGATAAACCGAAGCGAAGAATTCGACATTACGCACATTCACGAACGGCTGAAGGCGTCGTCAATCGAGTTCATACAACCTATATTCAAACCCAAAGACCCGCAAGAATTGCTCATCGCGCTAAACGAATTCGCCTATAATGTGTCATCGGAGGTGAAAAACATGAACAACGCATGTTATTGGATCGAATGGCTGATCGAGTTTGACCATGTTTGTAAGGGGAATCGGGAGCCCACACGTTGCCAAGCCCGCAATTATCCGGTCGAGAACAAGTTTAGACGAGATATTATTTGGTTGGTATGGGACGTCATTTTCCACGAGAGTGGCCAGCGAAACAACGATTTTTTGGCCAAAGTACATTCGGCATTGTTGGAATTGTTTTGTATTAAATATACGACCGCCGCGAGCAAGAAACGTAGATATTTGATGTATTTTGCCGTGGAGATTTTGACGGAGCCGATAATGTCAGCGGGAGATATTGTGGCGGATAAGGCTGTGTTGGAAACCGTGATAACGCACATTGACCAGGTATACAAACAAATCAAGCAGAACGAACACAGCCCAAACACGGAATATTTATTCTCGAATATCGAAAAAGAACGGACGTTCGAACAGACGATTCGCAAGATGGAGATGATGAACTCGATGGATATGTTTGCATAATGCGGTTATCCGGTCGTTATAATGTGTATTTGTAAAATAATCAAAACGCCACCCAAAAATGAAAATCGCGATTGTATCGTTAGCCGGACATTTAGAATGTTTGGGGTTTCTCTTCGAAATGCTCCGAGAGTATGCTGATATTACGGTGTTTTTGGATATACGTACCGACAAGTATAAGTGGATCGATTACTACAAGACTCTCTATTCCTTCGTGGTAATATATGGCAGAGGGGCGATTGACCGCCAAACGTATGACCATATTATCAAGTTGACCAGCAACGACCCATGTTTCGAGCATGACCCATCGGTAATATCGTTATTACATGTCAAAGAGGTACAAAGCCAAAACAATTCAAGCCGTAAATGTATCTCGCTAACGCCCTATATTCACGGCGAGTATATAAACTATATTTTTCCGGCCTTTTCCCCGCAAACTACATATTCTCCTAATGCTCGAGTGATAACGCTGATAGGGTACTCCGAATCGGCCCATTTCGACGACGATACATTATTTTTTATTCAAATGAACCCCGAATACACCTTCGTATTTGTGGTATGGGGAGACAATAACTACGAGTCGGTTTTAGCAAAAGCCACGCCGAATATGCGTATACTCCGTTCAGTCAATACTCTCGAATTATCACAATTGATTCAGCAATCCAAATACATCCTTTCTAAAAAATATATAAGGTACGACCGTTTCAGTGGCCAATTGAGTTTGGCCATTTCATTTGAAAAACCGCTGATTATCGATAAGAAAACGGCCGAAGCATACCGTCTTCCGGGAATCGTGTTCGAAAAAGACTATTCGGAGTTCGGACGCATTGACCAATACGTATCGATGCAAAAATACGCCGACGTGGTGGAGAATACGCGGGTTTTCAAAGAACGCGCAATTTCGATCGGAACCGAAACGTTGGTATGTCGTCTTCTGACTAAAAATACGGTATTGTTAGTCGAGCCACGCATACTCCCGAAGATTCCGAGTTTATTGGAGAGATATCGCATGGTATTGCCTAACTGGCATTTCGTCTTTTATTGCGGAAAAGGCGACCAAAAGTATTGGGAAGAACGCCTTCCGAATGAATGGGACATTGAAATCCGAGAGCTGGATGTCAATAATTACGACACCGAACCCAAATACAGTGCATTTATGAAACGCCGAGAGTTATGGGATTCGTTATACGGTGAGTATGTGTTATCAATACAAACCGATTCGTTTGTGGTGAGCATTGAGCCATACAATATCGACTTTTTCCTGAGATTAAACAAAAGTTATATTGGTGGAAACATGGTTACGCGATGGAACGAACTTGTGCGCGAAAATATTAATTCCCCCTATATCAACTTCAACGGCGGGTTATCGCTGCGTAAACGGAAAGACATGATTCGGGTGATTGAGGCATTTCCGCCACTCTTGTCTACTGGTATATCGACTTGTATGGAAACTGACCCCGAAGATGTGTATTTCACGGTCGGATGTATACGTCTCGGCCTTCCAATCGGCGACGACGAGGCGAGTTCACACTTTGCAATCCATAAAATACCCAAGGATGCGTTTTTCGGAATTCACCATCCGGCGTTTGATTTGATATTGAATACAGCCAATAATTCCAGTCGAATCTGTATCAAGGAGAATAGTTGCGATGTACAAGAACTTCCTCAACCGTAAAATGTCTATCTATCTGTATATGCTCTGATTATCCCCTCGGCTAACAATTGTGATGCATATAACATCCGGCATTATCGCTAAACCCTGCTATTTGTTTCCCGACCCGTTTGGAGAAACAATACCACGTATCGCTTGCCTGTAAATCTTTCCATACGACGTCGTTTGCGTATATCCAGTGTTGTCCGGTTTGTTCTAATCGCGGGATAGCCCATTCGTATAATTCAATGAGCGAATCATAGTATCGAGAGTGGACAATATACGCACTGGCGGTTTGAGCGTATCGCACACGATGAACCCACGGCGTCTCGGGGCATTCGGACATTTCGTGTAGATTATAACCGAGCATACAGACATCGTAGTTTTTCCCGGCAGGACTCTCGAAAAACAGCTGGAGTTGGCAGATAAATTCTTCTGGTGAAACCATGAATTCGAAGTCGTCTTCCATGATGAGGATATTCGGGTATTTTCGTTCTCGCGCCAGTCTCAATACTTCTAAATGCGAGTATCCGCACCCCACGATTCCCTGGCCAGGTGGGCGTTCTATGGCGGAAAATCTCTCGTAATTCGAGATGTTGGATTGGCGAAACTGACTCTCGATATGTTCCCGACGGTCGGTGCGTCGATCCAGATTAATATAGATGATTTTTGTGATATAGTCGTCGATAGTGGAGGCAGGTTCGAGAGTAGTATAGTCGAAGGACATGGTAATAGACGAAATACAAAAAATGTGTTTATATAACTCATATACGATATATTCAATGTTTAGACGAGTGGATTGATGCTAATGCGAAGCATATGCATCAATCTTCTCGTCTTGCCATATATGCTGGTCTGTGG
>Ga0209135_1000609_pt1 | contig 12829 bp, 14 predicted proteins | sample LauGreSBDMM110SD_4_FD_187570 | JGI IMG/M metagenome (GOLD analysis project Ga0209135, IMG submission 187570) | Freshwater lake microbial communities from Lake Michigan, USA - Su13.BD.MM110.SD (SPAdes) (version 3) | ecosystem: Environmental > Aquatic > Freshwater > Lake | place: Lake Michigan... | reverse complement strand
GACCACACAACAAAAAGGCCCCTAGGGGCCTTTTTTCTTGCATGCTGACCGTAGCTCAGTTGGATAGAGCAACAGCCTTCTAAGCTGTGGGTCGGGGGTTCGATCCCCTCCGGTCAGGCCAATATTTTTCAGTGCTAGTCTTTGGTTTTTTCTTTGGATGCTTTGTCTAAGAAATGGTGCCAGCACTCTTCTTTGGCCAATATTTTGCTTTTGTTGTCTAAGCAATAGGTGCGGCGAATTTTTCGCTCATGGTCGGTAATGAAATAACTGCGGTAAAGGGTTTTATCCAGCACATACATGATGACGGTGCGTGACTGAGGGCAGGAGTCTCCCAAAACACAGCTTCGCATGACGTTGGAGTTGACAAACAGCTCAACAGAAATAATGGGCAACTTCTTACCTTGGTGCGTGGCCACCAAACGCACCGCGCAAGTTGAACCGGTGACCTTGTCCAACCCGTCTTTGGCGGCCAGCATATTGGCTTCTTCAGCCATCAATTGACGAAACCATTCGCCAATGACGCCGCGGCAGACAAAATATTCTTCCTCATCGGTTTTATGAAAGGGCTCAATATAGGGGCGGCGTTTGGCGTCGAAGTAAAAAAGAGGCTCTTGGCCTTCAAAGGTGCGGGTTGATTTCGCGGCTTTGGCGGGAGCGCCTTGAGCCTCTGCAGGCTTGGGTGGTGGGTCGTTAGCCCACACAGGGCTTAGCCCAAAGCCCTGAAGGCTCAGCCAGACGACAGATAAAACAATAAAGCGCAGTTTATTCATAGCTCAAAAAAAGGATGACCTCAGTTAATCGACCGCAAAAGCAAAGTCTTGAGCAGAGTTGCTTACTCAATCGATGGTGTAGCAGGTGGAATTGCGGTGCCATTTGCCTGTGTCGGTGACGCAGTGCTGAAAAATTTCCTTGGAATTGGTGTTAGAAATAAAATAAGAGCGCATCAAAGACTTGTTGATGGGCACAAAATTGACAGTGCGAAAAACAGGGCATAAATCGTTGCGAACACACTTGTCAAACTCCTTGCGGGTTTCAAACAACTGCACACCAATACGCCCTGGGGTCAGGCTTTTCTCAGTTCCGTAGGTGACGATACAGTTTTCAGAAAGCACAAAGGGCAAATCAGCCAACTCGTTGAAGTAGTTCATTTCCGCCACGATCAACTCTTGGAACCAAGGTGCAATGATGCCTTTGCATTCGTAGTAGTCCATTTTGTCTTTGTAATGAACCACCTCACCCAAGGGGCGGTTTTGGGTGTCAAGCAAAACCATGGGCTCTCTTCCTGAATTGGGCGGTCTGGCTTTAGACGCTTGAGGTGCTTCTGCTTGGCCCTCTTGGCTTTGTGAGCCTTCATTCATGACCGCTTGCACACGACTGTCAAAAGTATCAGGGTCGCCTTTGTTATCGGTCTTCTTTTCAGGAATGGGTTTGTATTTGGGTTCTGCATCTGGCTTGGTGTCAGAGCAAGCAGTCATGGCAAATACGAGCGCGAGCATGGCAAAAAATTGATTAAAAAAAGGTTTGCGCATGATCTGTGGGTTGTTTCGATGTTGAGGGGTATTATCAACTTAAGGAAAAGCCCTGTAGACCGATACTGTTTCCAATATGTGCATTCGTTTTTCTTATTTTTTAAACCTTTACCTATGGGCAGTGCTATCGGCTTGCGGCGGCGGTGGAGGTGGAGGTGCATCTGGTGACGATGGCGTGACATCCAAAACCGTCGCCTTGTATGCCGCTGGTTTGAGCGAGCCCAAACATCTGGTTTTTAAAGATGGCAATTTATATGTTGCCAATACGGGAACCAACAGCATCAAAAATGTGTCGACGGGAACCGATTATTTTTCCTCTGCGGGGTTTTTGCCTTTTGGCATGGCGGTTTACGCAAACGATTTGTTTTTCACCGGAACCAACAATGCTTTTGCGGGGATTTTCAAAAATCAAACCCGTATTGTCATTAAAGAAAATTATTACGGAATAGGTTTCGCTAATGGCAAGCTGTATGTCGCTGATAACGCGCCTAATCAAATCGCGACCTACGACATCGCAAATAATTTCAGCTTAGACCCCGTCGCCAGAACTGTCACGCAGGGCTTTATTCAAAGCATAGGTGTATTTGGCAATGAGGTGTTTGTCACCGTGCTCAACCCCAGTTCGGTCGTCAAAATTTCAGGTGCCACCAACGAAACCATGGCTTGGGGAAACTTTGCGCTTCCCAATGCGATGGTGTTTGACGGCACCTACGTCTATATTGCCAACAAAGGCAATGTGAATGGCGACGGGGGCTTCATCAGCCGCAAAAAAATGTCTGACGCCAGCCTGGCCGAAGTTTTTATAGATGGCTCAAGTGGAACATGGAAAACCGCCAACACAGGTTTTTGCGGCTTGGCAGGACTGGCCATCAGCGGCTCGTATTTGTACGCCAGCAATGGAACCTGCACCAGCGGCATCAACGCCAACACCATCTTAAAAATCAAACTTTAAGCGCTGTGTTTTAGCGCTTCTCGTACTGGGTTTTGCCAAACAAAGTTTCCATGGCTTTTTTGTCGTCTTGCAGCGGTTTGCGTAAATCAGCCAACACGGCGCAACCGCGCTTCACAGCAGGACGTGCGCCCACGGTGTCGAACCATTCTTTGAGCCGCGGGTAGTCAGCCCAATCTATGCCTTGGTTGGCCCAACTGCGAAGCCACGGAAAAATGGCGATGTCTGCAATGCTGTAGGTTTTACCAGCGATGAAAGGGTGGTGCGCCAATTGCCTGTCCATCACGCCGTAAAGACGCCTGGCTTCATTGGTGTAGCGCTCTATGCCGTAGGGGACCTTTTCAGGCGCATAAATGCGAAAGTGATGCGCTTGGCCCAACATGGGGCCGACCCCGCCCATTTGAAACATCAACCACTGCAAAACCTCGTATTTGCCGCGATCGCTGGACGGCATGAATTTGCCTGTTTTGGCGGCCAAGTAAATCAAAATGGCTCCCGACTCGAACAGGCTGATGGGTTTGCCATCTGGCCCCTTGGGGTCGACCAAGGCGGGGATTTTGTTGTTGGGGCTGATGGTTAAAAACTCAGGCGTGAATTGCTCGCCTTGCCCAATGTGAACCGGGTGAGCCAGCCAGTCCCGCCCCAGCGCAAAACCACACTCCTCGAGCATGACATGAACTTTGTGCCCATTCGGGGTAGGCCAAGTGTAGACATCGATCATGGGGCTTTGCCTGGTTGAAAATTAAGAACCGCGGGTGACGGGCATGTCTATTTCTTGCGCAGCAGTGGCAATGTGTTTGGCCAATTCAAGCTTGGCAATCGAGTTGCGGTGCACCTCATCGGGACCATCGGCCAAACGCAATGTGCGTTGGTTGGCATAGGCATAGGCCAAGGGGAAGTCGTCGCTGACGCCGCCACCGCCATGGGCTTGTATCGCCCAATCAATGATTTGGGTGGCCATCACGGGGGCAATCACCTTGATCATGGCAATTTCGCTTTTAGCGATTTTGTTGCCCACGGTGTCCATCATGTACGCGGCCTTCAAGGTCAACAAACGCGCCTGCTCAATCATGATGCGAGACTCGGCAATGCGCTCATGCCACACGCCTTGTGTAGAGATGAGTTTGCCAAAAGCGGTACGACTGTTGAGGCGTTTGCACATCAACTCCAGTGCACGTTCTGCACAGCCAATGGTGCGCATGCAGTGGTGAATACGTCCAGGGCCTAAGCGGCCTTGCGCGATTTCAAAACCTCGACCTTCACCCAACAGCAAATTACCCACGGGCACGCGAACATTTTTCAGCAACACTTCCATGTGCCCATGGGGCGCGTCGTCGTAACCGAAGACGGTCAAGGGGCGCAAAATTTCAACACCGGCTGAATTGGCTGGCACCACAATCATGCTTTGCTGGGAATGGCGGGGTGCATCGGGATCGGTTTTGCCCATCACGATATAAACCTGACAACGGGGGTCACCCGCACCTGAGGACCACCATTTGCGGCCATTAATCACATAGTGGTCGCCATCGCGCCTGATACTGCACTCGATATTGGTGGCGTCCGAAGAAGCCACATCGGGTTCGGTCATTAAAAAAGCCGAGCGGATGTCGCCGCGCAGCAAGGGCTCTAGCCATTGGTCTTTGAGGGTTTCGCTGGCATAGCGCTCAAAGGTTTCCATGTTGCCGGTGTCGGGCGCAGAGCAGTTAAACACTTCAGCGGCAAATGGCACACGGCCCATGATTTCGCACATGGGCGCGTATTCCAAGTTGCTCAAACCCTCGGGCGCACGCTTGGAATGGGGCAAAAACAGGTTCCACAAACCGGCTTTGCGAGCCAAGGGTTTGAGTTCTTCCACAATCTTGGTGGGAATCCACGCATTGCCGGCCGCACGGTTGGCCGCAATCTCAGCAAAAAAGCGGGTTTCATTGGGGTAAATGTGCTCGTCCATGAAGGTCAGCAAGCGCGCTTGCATATTTTTAACCTTGTCGGTGTAATCGAAATTCATAAGGGTCTCCGTTGATGTGATGGTTTAAAAAAATTCAGGCTGTGCTGCGTTGGGCAAACAACCAAGCCAGCTCGGCCATGGGGCGTGCACCCGCACCCGAAGCTTTGGCTTGAGCGCTTGAGGCAGTGCCGTCTTCGACCCGCTTGGCAATACCTTGCAAAATCGCTGCAATGCGAAACATGTTGTAGGCCAAATAGAAATTCCAGTCGGGTTTCAAGGCTTCCAAGCTGGTGAGACCGCTGCGTTGGCAATACAAAGCTATGTATTCATCTTCCAGCGGTATGCCCAAAGCGGCGTGGTCTAAGCCCCCTATGCCGCGAAAGCTGCCCGGTGGAATATGCCAAGACATGCAGTGGTAACTGAAGTCTGCCAAGGGGTGGCCAAGGGTTGAGAGTTCCCAGTCGAGGACAGCCAAGACCTTGGGCTCGGTGGGATGAAAAATCAGGTTATCCAAACGAAAGTCCCCATGCACAATGCAAGTGATGTCGGCGCGAGCGCTGGCGGGCATATGGGCGGGGAGCCACTCCATGAGTTTGTCCATCTCGGCAATCGGCTGGGTTGCTGAAGCCACATACTGTTTGCTCCAACGACCGATTTGCCGGTCAAAATAATTCCCTGGCTTGCCAAAACTGCCCAAGCCTTGGGCAACCGGGTCTACCGCATGCAAGGCGGCGATGACGCGGTTCATTTCCAAGTAAATGTCGCGGCGCTCAGAAGGCGTCATGCCTGGCAGGGACTGGTCCCACAGCACCCGACCTTGGACAAATTCCATGACATAAAAAGCGCGACCCATCACTGATTCGTCTTCGCATAGCACATGCATTTGCGCCACCGGTACGGCGGTAGATTGCAAGCCCTTCATCACCGCATACTCACGCTCAATGGCATGCGCCGAAGGCAGCAGTTTGGCAACAGGCCCAGGTTTGGCCCGCATGACATAGCTTTTGCTGGGGGTGTTGAGTTTGTAAGTGGGGTTGGACTGGCCGCCTTTGAACATCTCGACCTCAAGGGGGCCTTCAAAGCCGGGCATATGGTCTTGCAGCCAGTGGGTGAGTGCTTGGGTATCAAAACGGTGGGCGTCGCTGACCTCGCGGGTACCCACAAAATTATCGAAATGGCTCATGTGTTTACTCCGCTGCGCTGATGCGCAACAAGGCCTCGCGGTCGCGAACCACCAAGCCACCGGGTTCTATACGCAAAATTTCCTCTCGCTCCATGGACTTTAATTCTTGGTTCACTCTTTGTCGCGATGCCCCCAATAACTGCGCCAACTCTTCTTGCGCCAAATGCAAACCGATACGGGTTTCGCTGCCGTGGTTCAGCGAAGGTACGCCGTAGCTGCGAGCCAAATGCAGCAGTTGTTTGGCGAGTCGAGCGCGCAGGGGCAAGGTGTTGAGATCTTCCACCAAGCCAAAGAGCAGGCGTATGCGCCTGGCTTGCAAGCGCAACATGGCTTCGTAGAACTCGACATGGTTTGACAAAATTTTCTGAAAATCGGCTTTGGCCACGCACAAAATACTGGTCTCGCCGTGCGCGTAGACATCGTGTGTGCGCGTGTCTGCGTCCAAGATGGCCACATCGCCAAACCAAATGCCTGGCTCGACATAGGTGAGGGTGATTTGTTTGCCTGACAGCGAGGTGCTGCTGACCCGAACCGCGCCTTTGGCGCAGGCCATCCACTCGTCGGGTGTGTCGCCTCGGGCAGCAATCAAATCGCCGTCCTTGAGTCTTTTGATATAGGCGCATCGCAGTATGTCGTGTCGCAGTGAAGGAGAAAGAGAGGAAAACCATCGACCTGCGTTGATGGCTTCACGTTCTTCGATGTTAAGGATGGGGTCTTCCATGGGCTGTCTTTTCGGCGACAAAATCAGGGTTTGTAGTGAGGAGTTTGTTTATTTAAAAAAGCTTCCACGCCTATTTGTGCATTGGCGTGGTTGAGATTTTTCAAGAACTGCTGTTTCTCAGCCTTCAAATGTGTAAACAAATCATGGGTGTAAGCGGATTCGGTCAATTCTTTGATACTGGCCAAGGCATTCGGCGCACGCTCGTTAAGCCTTTGTGCCAGCAGCAAAGCTTGGCTCAACACTTCACCCTTGGGTGCCAATTGGTTAAGCAAGCCAGCGTCCAGCAAACGTTGCGCGGGTATGCGTTCCCCCAAAAGCATGAACTGGTTGACCAAAGCTTTGGGCATGGCGCGAGCCAGAAACCAGCTGCCGCCGCCATCAGGTGACAAACCCACCGAGCTGTAAGCCATGACAAAAACACTGTCGGCTGCTGCCACCACCATGTCACATGCAAGCACCAAAGAAAAGCCTGCGCCTGCGGCCGCGCCTTCGACCGCCGCAATGACCGGTTTGGGGAAGGTGCGAATGGCTTCGACCCAGCTGTGCAAAGCCTCTATGCCCTCGGCTTGCTGCTCAGGTGCAGCCGCTCGGTTGGCCAAAATGCGGTTCAAGTTGCCACCCGCGCAAAAATGCGCCCCTTCACCGGTGAGGATGACAGTTTTGACATCGGGATTGGTTTCAGCCACGTTCAAAGCTTCCACACCCGCGCTGTACATGGCGGGGTCCAGCGCATTGCGGTGCTCGGGGTTGGAGATGGTCAAAATTAAGGTTTGACCTTGGCTGTGACTTTTAAGTTGGGCTGTCATGGTTTAAATCGAAATATGGCTCAAGCTTAAACCCAAGGCGCCACGCCTGCGAAGCCACGGGCTGGGGCGGTAACGCGGGTCGCCATAAACCGTCTGCAGGTTAAAGAGAACTTCCAACAAATTGTCGGCGCCCAATGTGTCGCCTAAATCCAAGGGGCCTTGTGGGTAGCCCAGGCCAAGGGTCACGGCGGTATCTAAATCTGACGGGCTGCAAATACCTTGCTGACACATATCGCTGGCGATATTCACGATGCAAGCCACCACCCGCTGGGTGACAAAGCCGCCGCTGTCTTGGATGACGCTTACCGCTTTGCCGTCGCTGCCCATCAAGGCGCATGCGGCGTCGCGCATATCACTGCGCGTGGCAGGGTTGGTGGCAAGCACACGTCTGCGGGTGCTTGCGTCTGGCATGAGCATGTCAATGCCCAGCGTACGAGCGGGGTCTAAGCGCTCAACGATGGCGCTGGTGGTGACATCAAAGCCCAATGGCGCCACCCAACAAAGGGCTTGGTTGGAAGGTGCGGCACCGGTTTCAATGCGAGCGCCAAGGGATTGGAGCAATTGAAGCAATTCAGCGCGTCTGGCTGCACGTGCAGACACCCACACAGGAGGCAACTGCTCAACTTTAGGCAAAGGATTTTCCGCAGGGATCTGGGCTTTGCCATCTGCATAGGTATAAAAACCTTGGCCAGTTTTTCGGCCCAGCCAGCCCCCCGCCAATCGCTGGGCGGTGATGACGCTGGGGCGGTAACGCGGTTCTTCAAAATACTGGTGGTAAATGGATTCCATCACCGGATGGGACACATCCAAAGCGGTGAGGTCCATCAATTCGAAAGGCCCGAGCTTGAAACCCACTTGGTCGCGCAAAATGCGGTCTATGGTCGCGAAGTCAGTCACACCTTCACCGACGATGCGCAAGGCTTCCGTGCCATATCCGCGCCCAGCATGGTTGACGATAAAGCCCGGTGTATCTTGTGCCAGAACAGCTTGGTGGCCCATGGTTTGCACATACGACTTGAGTTGCTCACATGCAGCTGGCGATGTTGCCAGCCCAGGCACCACCTCCACCACCTTCATCAGAACGACAGGATTGAAAAAATGCAAGCCTGCAAAACGTTCGGGATAAGGCATGCCGGCAGCCATTGCCGTGATGGACAGTGACGAAGTGTTGCTTGCGATAACAGCTTGGGTGCTCAGGTGTTCACACAGCTCAGCAAACAATGCCCGTTTGGCATCAGCGTTTTCAACAATCGCTTCAATCACCAAATCGCATGAAGACAAATCTTGCAAAGTGTTTGCCGTGTGAAGGTGCGACAGAAATTGCGCCAACTGGCTGGGGGTGATGCGGTCTTTGGCAAGCATTTTTTGCCATTGGCTTTCAATAGCGATCTTGGCCTGCACGGCCCGCTCAAAAGAAGCGTCAAACAGCATGACTTGGCTGCCGGCTTGGGCGGCCAATTGCGCAATGCCTTGCCCCATGGCGCCGGTGCCACAAACACCGACAGTGGAAAAGAATGAATTCATAGCCGCTGATTATCTCTATGCGGACTGCTATGACAGAATCTGCCCACATTTGATCATTCAAGGAAATGCCATGACGCTGAAATTGTGTGGGTTCTCTACCAGTAATTACTACAACAAAATCAAATTGCAATTACTGGAAAAAGGCATTCCTTTTGAGGAAGAGTTGGTCTGGGTAGGTAACAGCCATCCCAAGTTGATGGGCCGCTCATTCATGGGCAAAGTGCCATTTCTTGAAACTCCTCAAGGCTGTTTGAGCGAGTCCATGGTGATTGCCGAATACATCGAGCAAGCTTATCCCCAGCATCCTTTGTTGCCCTCAGACCCTATGCAAGCGGCCAAAGTGCGTGAACTGATTGTGTATTTGGAGTTGCACATTGAACTGGTTGCTCGAGAGTTGTACGGTCAAGCTTTCTTTGGCGGACAAGCCAGCGACGGCACTAAAGAGCGGGTTCGTAAAAATTTGACCAAAGGTGTTGCTGCTTTTGCAAAATTGGCTAAATTTTCACCTTTTATAGGCGGTGAAAACCTGAGCTTGGCAGATTGTGCTGCGGCGTTCCATTTGCCTATAGCGTCTAACGCCAGTAAGTTGGTGCTGGGCGAAGACTTGCTGGCCGATTTGCCTGTGAAGGTTTATGGCCAAAAATTGGCCGAAAACCCACATATGCAAAAAGTGCTGGCTGATCGCAAAGAAAATGCGCTTTTGATGGCCAGCCTAGCGCCTAAGAAAACTTGAAGGTCTTAACGCTGCGATTTGCTGGCCTCTAAATGCACCAAGCGGTCTAGCTCGGCGCAAATATCGGCCATGCGACCCGACATGACCATGCGCCCGGCGTTATAAGGGGAATTGGCACCATCTTCAGCGATACGAACGACCCGCAAAGGCTTTTGGGGTGCTGTGGGCAAGTCTTGGACAGTCATGTGCGGATCGTTGGCTGGCCAAAACGCTTTGTAGGCGGCATCGATGCGCTGAAACAGTTGATGGGTGGTGATGAGTGCGAGATTCATGGTTTGCTCCAAAGGGGGTTAAAACTGGTGGCGAATGAGGCCAACTGCCAAGCCTTCGATGTGAAAAGAGTCGCTTGGGTTGACGTGGATGGTGGAGAAATCGGGGTTTTCTGGATGAAGGTGTATGCCTGCGGTGTTTTTCTCAAAGCGCTTGACCGTGACTTCTTCGCCTAAGCGGGCCACGATGATTTGGCCGTTGCGAGCATCGGAGGTGGACTTGACCGCCAATAAGTCGCCATCAAGAATGCCGATGTCGCGCATGGACAGGCCGCGAACCTTGAGCAAATAGTCGGGAGTTTGAGAAAACAGTGAATTTTGGACCGCATAACTTTGCTCTATGTGCTCTTGCGCCAAGATAGGCGAGCCAGCAGCCACACGGCCGACCAATGGCAAAACCAATTGGCCTAAACCGGGCAGAGACAACGAATAGGGGTTGCGGGCAACACCGAGTGGGTTGGCATAGTCTGGGCTTTTGAGGCGAATGCCCCTAGAGGTTCCGCTGACAAGTTGTATATAACCTTTGCGGGCCAGGGCTTGCAAATGTTCTTCAGCTGCATTAGCCGACTTGAAGCCCAGTTCTTTGGCGATTTCAGCTCTGGTGGGCGGCGCCCCGGTTTGGCGAATGGCTGTTTCGATCAAAGTGAGAATTTGCTGCTGTCTGGCGGTAAGCTTGTTTTGTTCCATGAGGGGCTCCCTGTTGTCGGTGAAAATGGATTGACCAATTTGCTTTGAAAACACTGTTTGGACATCCAGTAGCTGTATTTTTAACCAGTTTTAAACTTTCTACAAGCCCATGACCTCAAAAAAACTTCAAAACATCACAGTTTTAGGCATGGGAGGCACCATTGCCGGATTGGCTGGAGACCCAAATAACCCAAAAGAATATATAGCTGGCGAGTTAGGGATTGCTGACTTAATCAAAGATTTAAGCCATGCGAATGAATTTAAGTTGGATGTTCTGAATGTGGCGCAAATCAACAGCAAGGACATGCAGGTCGGCCATTGGCAGGCCTTGTTGTCAGCGGTGCAGGCCGCTATGGGCCAGACACATACCCATGCGGTTGTCATTACTCACGGCACAGACACTCTAGAAGAAACCGCTTATTTGCTGCAAGCCATGGGGCCTTGGCCCAAACCATTGGTGTTGACCTGCGCCATGTTGCCTGCCAATGCGCCTGATGCAGATGGGCCTGGCAACCTTAAACATGCTATGAGTTGGGCCTTGCAAAGCACTACGGGGGTTTTTGTGGTCTGCGCTGGCAAAGTTCATGCGTCTCACGATGTACAAAAAATCACCACCGAAAGCGTTGACGCTTTCACCAGTGGTCCTCAGGGCTGTTGGGCCACTTGGGTTGACGGCCAGTGGCAGGTCCAAGCCAGACCTGATAGGCCCACGCAAGCAGAACCGCGCCCCAGTTTGGCTTATGCCTTGGCTGCAAAGAGTTGGCCCAGAGTGGAAATGGTCATAAACCATGCATTGAATGACGGTGCAGTGGTCAGGGCTTTGCTGGCAAACAGTGATGCCGAGGAGACCCCGCTCGCCGGCATTGTGCTCGCAGGCACGGGCATGGGAACGGCCAGTCAGGCGCTAGAGCAAGCTTTGCAAAAAGCGGTAGACGCAGGGGTGCGGGTGTGGCTGAGCAGTCGATGCATTTTCGGCCTTGCCCATGCACAAGCCAATACCCGCTGGGGAGCAATTACTTTGTTGAGTGCAGCCAAAGCCAGAACGGCCTTGTGCTTGAGCCTATTGGCTGAAAAAGAGCGTCAGTCTTGAAGGGCTTTGAAGGCGCGGGCGGTGATGTCTTCGACACTGCCTTGCCCACTGATGGCGCGGTAGCGGGGAGCCAAAGCGGGCTCTCTCTCAGCCCAAGATGAATAATATTCAACCAAGGGTCGGGTTTGTGCGCTGTAAACCTCTAGACGCTTTTTAACCGTGTCTTCTTTGTCGTCATCGCGTTGGATCAAAGCTTCGCCGCTGAGGTCATCAATGCCTTCGCGCTTGGGAGGGTTGAAGCGCACATGGTAGGTGCGGCCACTGGCCACATGCACACGGCGACCACTCATGCGCTCGATGATGGCCTCAAAAGGGACATCAATTTCCAACACGTAATCGAGTTTCACGCCCGCATGTTTCATCGCATCGGCTTGGGGAATCGTTCGGGGGAAACCATCGAATAAAAAACCATTGGCGCAGTCTGGCTGAGCAATACGTTCTTTGACCAAGCCAATGATGATGTCGTCACCCACCAAGCCGCCTGCATCCATGACTTTTTTGGCAGCCAAACCCATTTCAGTTCCTGCCTTGACAGCGGCACGCAGCATGTCGCCGGTGGAGATTTGGGGAATGGCGTAGTGTTGGCAAATGAAAGAGGCTTGTGTGCCTTTGCCCGCACCAGGTGCGCCCAACAGAATCAGTCTCATTGTCTTCCTTGCTTTTACTATGGCACTGTCTTGGCAGTACGCTTCTTTAAGTCAGATAAGAATAACACGCAGAGCTCTCCCCAGACTGTCAATTTGGCGGACTCAGCATCTGGCGAACACGCTCTAAATCTGCTGGCGTATCTACACCTGCAGCGCTGGGCATATCCGAAACATGCACCGCAATGGAATAACCATGCCACAACACCCTTAATTGCTCCAAGGCCTCGGCTTTTTCAGCAGGTGCAGGGGAAAGGGTCGGGTACATCTTGAGAAAGTCGCAGCGGTACGCATACAAGCCGACATGGCGGTAAACGGGGTAGGGGGGCAGTTGATGGTCCAAGCCGCCTCGAAAGTGAGGGATGCTGGCGCGGCTGAAATACAAGGCTAGAGACTGCGCGTTTAAAACCACTTTCACGCAATGCGGGCTTTGCCACTCCTCAAGGGTGTTGATGGGGTCTGCCAAGGTGCTGACGGCGCATGTGGGGTGGTCATGAAGCAATTGCGCCACAGCATTGATGTTGTGCGGCTCTATCAGTGGTTCATCCCCCTGCACATTCACCACAATCGCGTCATCTGGTAAAGCCAGCTGGCTGGCGGCTTCTGCCAAGCGGTCGCTGCCGCTGGGGTGGTCAGCACGGGTCAGAATGGATTGAATGCCGAACTGTTCGCACACCTGCATGATTTCAGCGCTGTCTGTGGCCACCACGGTTTGGCTGGATTGGGACAATTGCGCACGTTGCGCCACC
>Ga0209135_1000608_pt1 | contig 12829 bp, 10 predicted proteins | sample LauGreSBDMM110SD_4_FD_187570 | JGI IMG/M metagenome (GOLD analysis project Ga0209135, IMG submission 187570) | Freshwater lake microbial communities from Lake Michigan, USA - Su13.BD.MM110.SD (SPAdes) (version 3) | ecosystem: Environmental > Aquatic > Freshwater > Lake | place: Lake Michigan... | reverse complement strand
GACAGTTTCATGTCTATGATGAAGGTAATTATAATCGATATGTCTATATTGGTAAGTACAGAATTCCTCGCGCTGATTTTACAGAACAAGAAGAGGCGGTTACAAAAATCCTGGATGAAATGGTATTTCGAGGAACACGACATATGAAGCGTGGACAGGGGTTGCGTTTATTTCCGATCGAGACACTGTATGAATGCAAACAAAAAGGGTTTGATTTAGTGAACTACGTCAGTAATATGTTTAAAAAGCGTCTACTCAGCATAAAAAATAAAACTATTCCATAGAGAAAAATATAAATGATTTATTTATACAATACATATAATAATGGATAATGGAAAAAAGGAAATGTATAATGTAAACGAATATACTGATCAAGAACTATATAATATATTAGACCTGAATAATCCGAGTGATCGAGAGCTAGAGGCGAAGATAATCAGTCTTTATAGACGTTATGAAAATATGCAGACCCCATCTGGCGATAAACTCGCCAAATTTTTTAGTGATATGCATGAACATTTTTTTGAGATCAATGAAGAAGATCAAGATGAAAATGAAACGGAAAATATGGAGGAAGATGAAGAACCCGAAATTCCTGAAAAAGAAAATATAATCATTGAAGGATTAACGGATACATCAACACCTGAGCCAACCGATAAAGTATCGATACCGGTTACAACCGCAATATCAACAAAAACAATGACAGAGTACTCAAAAGGACAATTAAATCCTACCATCAAAGATACGATAAAACGTATAATTAGTATCGATAGTAAATACCGCGATGATAAAACTAATAAATCTACCAATTTTACGTTTAATTTATCAGAGCCGTTAAGGGATGTGGTATCATTAAAATTATATTCCATACAAATTCCCCAAACCTGGTATACAGTGGCAAACAGTTATGGTTCTAATTTTTTCTATTTAAAAGGTAATTCGCCAGGAATAGATAACGGAGGATACGATTATAAGATTGATATATCGGCAGGTAACTATACGTCAAACACATTGATCAGTGCGCTGAATACAAAAATTCAGGAAATAAAAACACAGAATTTTGATATTTGTTTTGGAAACACTCAAATCGGTTATAATCCAAACGCTGCTTTGGCAACATTATCCGTGAGTTTGAAAAAAGTATATAACGAAACAAGCTATTATTTATATTTTCCAACCTGGACAAATCCAAATTTAAACGCTGCCGTGGGTGGTCCGCGTTACCAGTCCATACCCGGGTTCTTAGGTTATAATTCTACATCGTATTATTTAAATACTTTATATTCATCATCGTCCCTACTATCAACGACAAACACTGCAGGAAATAATACAGATAACGCAAACGCCGTTTATTTTATAGACGGAACAAATAATACGAACAATTATTTTACTGTTTATAAATATATTGGTCCAAATGAATACTCAGCGACATCGGTTATCGATTTATCTTTTACTATTAATTTATCGATTAAAGGTGTATGTACGAGAACACAAATAGTAAACGATTTGAGTAACCAAATTGCGAATAATAAATATTTATTCGATTCTTATATTACGAGAAAAGATATAACAAATCCTTCATTACTTGGATATGGAAACTCGTATTTTGAATTAAAAATTAACTATAATCGATCAACAACAAATAATATCGAAGATTCGAAAACAAGAATAGTTTTCCCGGTGGAAACGGAAACAATTTCTCAATATAATCCAGTTTGGATAGGAGCAACATCTTGTTTTCGTTTCCAAAATGCAAATAATGAATTGAATAATGTAATTTCAGAAACATCTCCAATCGAACAAGCATCGGGCAAGTACACAATATTAAATAATCCTTATATATATTTAAAAGAAACGAAACCCTATTATGATGTTATAGAAAACGATTATAGCATAAGCATAGCAAATTCATCTCAGGCTGGTTACTCATTACAGCAATATGTTAACGCGATAAATACGGCAATATCGGTTACCAATAATACCACAATAACAACAAAAAATCCACTGGGTGATTTTAATTTACAAGCATTTACCGCCTATGTTGATGTGAGTTCTACATTTAATCTCCAGGTAGATCTGAATAAAACATTTATAAGAGATATGTATTATATCGACCTATCAAACTCTTTTTTAAACTCGTTTATTGGATTATCTGGTGAGTATCTGGATGGAGTAAAAGATTTATCTGGAAGTACATACGTATTTAATGGATTTTTTGTTGAAAACTCCACGTACCTTGTGGATAATGACGTTTTATTGACAGCATTCCCGAGTAAATTAAACTATGGAAATCAAAGTGCACCGCCATTTGTCGTACTAACTGAAGGACTAGGAACATTTTATACAAGCTATTTGGAAATAGAAAGTGCAATTAATAATGCATTTACGAATTATACGGATATTTATGGCCAGCAAGTATTTTCCGGAACAAATATTGTAATGACCCCTAATCCATTAACCGGATATATAGAATGCGTATTTACTATTTCTATTAAAAAGGTTTTATCACAAAATGATTATACTATAGGGTTTATTGATCACGCGTCGTTTTTGGATAACAATACAGGTCTTATAGTACCAAGTAGCTCATCTTGGGGAAATAACTTGAAATTAGGCATAGAGTTTTTGGCTACAGCGTTAAATCCGACAGGAGGATATTTAAATGGCGGATATACTCTCTCAAGTATAGATAGTGGTAATACTGCATATACGCGCATTACTGCGTCAAATCCAATTACAGTGAATACAATAAAATTCATTGATGGTGTAAATAATTTTTTCTTTTTGAAGCCATACGAAGAGGGAGTTTCAACCAGTCCGCCCTATTATCTTAGAGATAGTGGTGCAAATGATATAAAATTTGTGATCCCTGCCGTAAACGGAGGATCTGTTATCAATTATACGAGAGAGAATTTGATTATAGCAATGAATGCGGCATTGAATGTACCCGCCGTTTCAAATAGTTCGTCCATCAATATCATATCCGTAAATAATAAAGAATATACAAAACTACGTTTCAGTATAAATAAAATATATACAGCTACAGACTATAAGATCGTGTTTTATGATCAATTTGACTTTGTAAAATGTTATTCGGGGGCGAGTAGTATTCAAAATACTACATGGGATACTACAATTGGTTGGTTGATTGGGTTTCATGGATCCACGGAATATGCGCTTTCCGATTATGGTAAACCTGGGGATTATATACAAATCGTCGGAGATACAACAGTGAGCGTCAATTTATATGACTACTTTTTATTATGTATTGATGATTATACACAAAATCATATGAATGACGGTTTAGTTACTGTCGCTTCTGCTCAACAATCTATACCATTACCATCATACGCAAACCGAGCAGATTATACATGTGATCCTGTAACCGGATTATTAACATATAATATCGCCGCGGACAATACGACGACACATAATAAGTTGACCCAAAGCCAATTATACACACTAACCGAAATTGCGAATAGTAAACGCGCAAGTAGTATTATAAGTAGCTCCGGAAACGTGAGTTCGAAAAGTTATGGGTCGGGACCCTTCGTGAAAGATGTTTTCGGATTTATTCCGATGAAAACCGCGGGTTTGGCCCCAGGTGCAGTTTATGTGGATTATGGTGGTACGTTACAAAACCAAGAACGTAGTTATTTTGGCCCCGTGAATATTTTCAAGATGGCCGTGCAATTAGTAAGTAACAATGGCGATATTGTAGATTTGAACGGATCGGATTGGTCGTTTTCACTGATAGCCGAACAATTATATCAACAAAAAGCTGATGGTAGTAAAGATAAAAGTAAAAAATAGAGTAAAATTTATTTATACGGAATATATAAATGGATATTATTGAGATCATAGATAATATTGGATTTCAAGGCCCTAATATAACCTTTGTTATAACCGCATGCTTTTTATTCAATCAAAAAATGTTCTTTATTAGCTATTTAGTGTTTTACTTCGCAAATATCTATTTGAATAAGATATTGAAGAACATTTTTCGACAACCGAGACCCTCAGGATGGAAAGCCATAAATGAAGCGGATAACGATGACGGACGCGTCAGCTATGGAATGCCTTCTGGTCATGCACAATGGGTAACGTTTTCGACAACGTTTTTGTATTTAGTTAAGAAAGATAATTCGCTTTTACTTTTGGAGTTATTTATATCTGCATTAACCATTTATCAGAGGTGGAAGTATAGAAGACATAGTTTGGATCAATTAGCGGCCGGATCTTTGGTTGGAGCATCTGCCGCGTATTTATGTTATGCATTAACAAATAAATATTTGATGACAAAATAATATCATAAGGATTATATATAATGTCGCAAAGTGATTATATAAAATATAAGCGCGTCTCCACAGTATTGAAGCGCAGTAGTGAGTTACCACCTGTTTTGACCGAGCAAAATTATTTAGATTATAAACAATACGCTATATGGAATTCGATACCGGATACAAAACTAAACGAGAATAATTTAATACCTAGTGGTACATTTTTGATCTTTGACGTATTAAAAAAGACAACACATTGTCCAACATTTCCCGTTTGTGTGAATACAAATACGCGTGTAAACCGTGTTCCAATGTCTACTGTATATTTTACTCCCAAACCAGTGGCAAAATATGTAAAAGCTCCTTCTGTTCTTATGAATATGAATAATTGCTATAAAAATAACCGTTATTCGAATAGTGTTTATATTCGTCCTCCTGTTGCATTGTGCTCAGCTGCACCTGTTATACCAGAGATTATTTAAATAATCTATTGTTCTCAATATCAATAGATTATTTCGATCGATTTTTTCGTGTCTTATTTCGATTAGTATTTGGTATAAATCCCTTATTATTTTCAATGGCGCGTAATAAATTGATCTGTTTCTTTGCTCGTTTCAAAGATGTGCATTTAGCAAATACTTTTTTTGTTCGTTTATTGAGCACCTTATAGCAACGTTTGTTTGGAACTTTACGAATGGTGTATGGCATTATATATATTTAATAAAGAAAATCACTACATCCATTGAAATATTGATTTTATTAAATACATAAACAATTTGCTGATGGGTCCATGATTTGCGACATATAAATCTGTCCATTATATTCAACCGCACATTGATAAAGAGCATCAGACGAAATCGATACAGATCTCCAATCTTTATTCGCTAAATCGGGATCATTCACAATACTCCATGTACCCGCATAATCGTTACTGATGTAAATACTACCACGAGTTTCTAGAATAGTTTGGTATTGTCCAGTTGCTGATAGAGAAACGGATATCCACTCTTTATCCATCATGATATCATGAGTGACTATTTCCCAATTCAACCCATAATTATTTGATTTATAAACGTCACCACCACTATCAATTGCGGTTTGATATTTACCATCAGAAGACATAGATACGCCCTGCCAATTTCGATCTTGAAATCCGTCAACGGGGTCGCTTGCGTTTATCCATGTTACACCATAATCCGAGGATATATAAATATTTTCAGATACAATGGTTTGGTATTTACCATCATAAGAAAGATCGATACCAGCTGTAGGAAACGTTTCAACTGACTGATATAGCGTATTTTGATTATTGACATGAGAGACATCGATATCCAATTTATTCCATGTATTACCATAGTCATTTGACGTATAAACGGTATCGCCACTGGATACCAATGTTTGATACATACCGGTAAGAGAAATCGATACATATATATTCGATGTCCCGCCTGAAAATGTTTGTGTCCAATTGTATCCATAATCATTTGATATGAATATAGAAAAACCATTACTGGCGGTTTGATATTGACCAGTGAATGATATAGCAATGCTATTTGTTTCCGAATATCCAATATTATAACTATTTCTTCGTGTCGCGCCATAATCTTCGGAAATATAAATATTACCCTCTTCGTTTATTACTGTTTGGTATTTACCATTCGTGGATATGGATATTGCTACCCATGTGCTTTCCAAATTGTCCACGGTATTATCATTCTGTAGAATATTTGTAGCAACTTGCCAAGCAATACCAAAATTCGCAAAATTTTGTACGGTTTTATCTACCAACATTAATAGGATAGGAACCTGAGTAACTTGAGTAATATTGGTTACGCTCCATGTAGTCGACCGTTTAATATAACCATATGTATAATTCAATTGATCACTTATATCGTCCAAATTAGAAGAACCAACACTAGAATAGGCAGGAAAATCTTCAACAACAGAACCAATATCTAATGATAATGTGATGGTTAATCCATCAGGAATAAAGATAAGATCGCCGGCAATAAAACCATCAACCAAACTATAAGATTCTTTTCGATGAATGGGCAAAATACCTGCGTTTTCATATTCACTACGATAGTCGTTTATCTTGGCTTTATAACGATTATTAAACATATTATAATTCAAACTATATTTAAGTGTATCATTTATATTCGATATTTTTGCGGTTCCTGATAAGTCGGATATAAAACTACCATGCATATTGAATTTTGATGAATTTAAAACTTGTATCAGAGCGTCGGCGTCAAAAACCCGATTATTTATGTCAAAATCACTTGCATTTGAGAACAAAGAGGCAAATGCATAAGTTGGGTTTCCAAAATAGGTATTCACTGTGTTTGTAAAATCAGAATATAAATATTGTAATCTTCCGACGGAAACGACACTGTTTACATTTACGCCATCGATAATATCACAGGTGCATATGTTTAAGTTATCGTATAATAATGTATCCGAATATTTATCATATAGCGCCTCTACCACACTGACGTTGGATGCGTCTTTCATAATACCGATTTTATTATTCAAGGTACGTGCACTGAATAATAGCTGGATTGAATCAGTGACATAAAATGATGGATGACCACTCGCTAAATCAATTGATTTAAACCCCTGATCAAGAGTGAACCCACCGGATGCGTCAAATGCATAATGAAGACCAGTGTAAGTATATGAATTTGTCATGGTTACCGGAGGTAACGATGGTGGTGGTGGAAATTCCATGGGTTTATATTATCACTACATAATAATTATATTATTCGCATATGCTTTGTTATTCGGTTGATAAATTAGCAAGTTGGATAAGCAACGGAGCGGTTAAAATTCGGTTAATAATAGTAGAGGAATTCAATGAAATACTACTTAAGTCTACGCCCTCTACCGGTTTTGCGAGACCCAAATCTCTTGCTGTTCCACTTTGTTCGATCAAGTCAATAATATTTACGCTACTATTATCAAAATATGGATCCACCAAAATTTGAAGTTGAATACTCGTTCCGGACGGAACAAAAATTAAGTCTCCTGCGACAAACCCGTCGGCCAGAGTATAATTGGCGTCAACCATAGAATAAGATACATCAGCGAAAGAGGAATATGTACTAAAACTATCATCTATTGTAACAATTGATTGTCCATCGGAATTAATGGTTGTTGCCAATATCGTATTATTGGAATAGTCGATAACCTGTGTTGTAACAGTATTATTCGAATTATCATTTATGACAACCGTAAAAATCGTATTTATAAAATCATAACTATAAATTGTAACCGTGTTTGTTTTTTCATCAACCACTGTATTATTTGACATATCGGGCTTAAGTATCACATAAGGGTTAACATAAAACACATTATTAGGATTGGAACCGAATGCGTATCGATTATCAAAAATATTATTATTAATGGCATAGGTAAGTAATTGATGAATATTGGATATTGTAATAATACCATTTAATGGATATGTAATATTACCGCTATAGTCTATAGGAGCGATCAAATTCACAAATGATTGACTATCAAAAGTTCCAGCACTAATATCAGTAAGACTTTCTTCAGAAAATAAATCTAAATTCGGTGATGCAAACCCGGAAAAATAGAGGTTTACAGATTGTAAATAATCACTATACATGTTTGTATAAGATCCTGTAGATATCACTTGTTCCGATTTCATACCATCTACAAATTCTGCTGCATCAATTGTAATAACATCCACCGGGTAACGTTCAGTAATTGGATCATAGCTGCTTTGAACAATATTAATATTACTGGCGTCTTTAATAAGCCCCAATTTTTTATTCAATGTTCGAACATCATATTTGACTTGTAAAGCATAAGTGACGTCATATAGTTCAAAATTGGCATCTGCATAATCGGGAGGTAATAATGTAATTGGATTAAATGACTGATCTGTGGAATAACCACCCGAACCATAAAATGCATAATAATATCCAGAATAAGCATTTGGTGTTAGCGGAGGATTATCTCTTAAAATTGTGGCAGCTAAGCGTGTTGATATATCCATTATTATTACATTATGATATAAAAATAATGTAATACCATCGCGTGCCATTTATAAATCATATAGCATTTTTAAATTAATACAAAAGGAAAAGTCTGCATTATTCATTTGTAGTATTTTTCCGTATTCGTCAACCAATTGAATTTTCATCTTTTGGATATCCACTGGACCGAAGTATTTTCGGGGTTCAGAAATCATATTGAAATCGTTCTCCATAAGAATACTGAAACTCGCGCTTTTCATTGCAATTCGAGCTAAAATATTAGACGTCATCAATGATTTATTAAATGGGTTCACAAAATGACTATTGACATTATTATTGAAATCATCTATCATAAGATAAATATATCTTATATTTGATGGTTCAATAATTGTTTCACCTTTATATGTGATACCGTTTAAATACTGGCGTTGTTGAAAGCCCAAATTCCATCCCAATTTTGAAGAAATATTTATGTAGTCGACTATGCCACTTGCATTTTTTGTAAAATCCATATTGATAACCTTAATATTATCCGAATACGACGTGGGTCTAGTATTTGGATTTGGAGCGATCGTCACTTTACCTGACCCGGATCCATTGATTGATATATCCAAAGTGAGTGAAATATAAGAAAAAACATCATCAGGATAAATCAAAGTATTATCTGTGTTTACCGGAGATAAGATGGAATTTATTTTATTAATAAGGTCAATAGCTGCGTAGTTTCCATCAGGAACAATAATAGTTTTGGATGCGTCATATATGGTGGTTGGTGATTGTTCGGAGGTGAAACCTAAATATTGTACTTCTAAATAAAGATAATTATTATTATATCCGGCGGATATACCATAAAAAGATACGGGTAACTCAAACGATGCTAATTGCATAGAGACAACTTTCGAGAATTTTTCGGGTAATTGGAGAACAAAATCAGAACTTACCGTGTTATTATAATTATCGCGAAATCGAGTATCAATATTGACGCATTTTGTAATGATGCGAGTATTCAGTGGATTTACCACGCCCGGAAAATATTCACTGGGTAGAGAATTTACGTATTGAGTTTCTGGTCGTGTAATTAGTTCTTCGGTTCTCGATGGTGGAACTTTAGATAAGGGTGTATTCAATGTATCCAACTGGTGGTTTTTAGGAATGGTGGTGGGTTGTCTTTCAAAAGGCTTACATTTTACATGGATCAACCAATCTTTTGCGGTTTCGAGAAAAGACATCAAATCACGCTTAAAGCGTTTATTGATATGACCACTATTCAATAATTGTTCTCGAATTTGGTATTCTTTTTCTTCTATATCCGCGGCAGTATATTTTGATTTAGGTTTTAATTGAAAAAACCGCTCTAGATCATGAATACTATAGTTACTTATATCTAAATCGAGACCTTCCATTATTATGATGATATATATTTTATTTACACTTTTCACGACTATTGAGAACGTGTAAACGATTATAATAAAATATTTAACTAATATATAATGTCAATTGCAACTTTAAAAAGAAAAACGAAAACCCAATATAATAATATGAGTGTTGGATCAAAGGATGGTTTTTCATTAAACGGGGCACATCGTAGTCAAGGATGGGTGGGACAATCCGTTATATCGAGATCCTTACCAAAAAGTTTGATGAACGGTAACACCTTGCGTGGACACGGAGGGTGCTGTGGAACATATAATAAAGCGCCTGTTGTTCAAAGCGCAGTTACTTCATTAAATGATGAAAACGTGATTAAGCCTTCATCTATCAATACACTTGGGATGATCGAAGAAAAATATAAACCATATCATAACCTTTTGACAGTAAAACCGGATAGTAGACAAAACACAAATACACAGCAAGATTATATCAATAAAACCGCGAAAAAAACGCTGAAAGATTATAATGACTGCCATAATCTGTATTATCTTGCTTCTCTTGATGAAGCCATTATTGCTAGTCTCCCTATTGATGTGCAAGTACAAATAGGAAATTTACCCGCTCGTGCCCCAGTTTGCAATGTAAAAGATCCTATTTTACGTCCTGTCTGGAGACGCCCTAACCATTGTTTGGTTACAAAACCAGAGAGCGATTATTTACCGGTGGTTTCGTCCGAGCGAGTTAAAAATTTAAATAATGCCTGTGCCGAAAATGATAAAACCTTTGTTCGTTCGAACACTGGTGAACCTTTACCCGGATCTGGAGTTTCATACTAAAAAATTGACTATATTTTTGCGTAAAATAATAGGATAAAAAACTATCCTATTATCAAAATGGAAGCACTTCTTGAACTCTATTTGAAGAGCCTAAATGAAAAAGAAATGAAAGCATATCTTATCGCGAAAGAGCACTTAGGATCATCATTTGATTTATCAAAAAGCGTGGGATTTATAAACTGGAAGAAGGATCAGGAGAAGTAAACGCCAATTTACGTGCTTTGAAATCGCGATAACTAAACACCTCCTTTTGGACAGATACATTATCAAAAAGGCCGTTGCCGAGTTCAGATTTGAATGGCTTATGTACTTTTTTTGGCTTCTGTATGAAACTAAAATTCACAATCTTACCCAAATTAACGAACCGATTACGGTGTTTTTCTTTTTTATCCTCCTTTTTATCTTCGGTATTATTCGCCTCTACTTTGGAGGAAACCGTATTATAATTTTTCAGTTTCGCGAACGGGCCATTTTTTACAGAGATTTTTGATGAAGTGTTCTCGGGGTCCGTCTTTTTTTCTTCCTTTTTGGGCTCTTCGATGAGGGGGAGGATCTTGGAAGGAGTGTTTTCAGGTCGCGCCATTTCGTCAACGAAAAAATCCCTACATTGAAATGTGAGCACATATTTCATAGCAACCGCGTTTAAAATATCATAGGGCACATATTGATCACAATAATAGGCAAATCCGATTTTATATGCATCGTAGTGCATAATAACATTACCTCGAGGGGTGTTTTCAAATAATATTCGGGTTTTCCATAGCCGTTCAATATCGTTATTTTCTTCATGTAATGCCTCCTTGAACAAGGCTCTATCATAAAATGCTTCGTCGATGTTTTTATCGAAATCTTGGATCGCGAGGTTCTCAAACGACTTGGAAAATTTTAAATTATAAATACTCGCGTAATCGTTCCCCAGGTCTGTATGGGTTTTTGGCGTATTGGTAATTACTGGTTGAGTTTGTTGCCGAAAAAAAACATGAAATAGGTTTTTAAATAAGCGAACAAGTAGTAGATAAATATTTATTAATTGTGTAATCATGACGATATAAATAATCCATCAAAATGTTTTTATATACTTCATTTTGGTTAATGTTTTTTAATCCGATCCGTCCCGGTTTCCACCTGTAATCGGCGAACCTCGAATAGATCAGCAATCTCTTTATCGAGAAAAGGTACCTCAATACGATCATAAGTTTTACATGGATTATCGGGATGAAGTCGGATCAAATAAAGCGCGGTGATTTTCTTATCATATTTCTTTTCGAGAATGGAGCGATAGGTATTCAACTGTAGTGCATAATGCCAGAATTTACTATCGGGTAGGTGTGAGATACAAGGAGTGGACGACGTCTTACCACCAAAACTTTCATAGGGAATTTCTTCACAACGCTTCCAATCATAGATTTGTAGGGTTCCGTCGGGGTTCTCAAAAACCATATCAATCGATCCGGAAAGCTTAAGTTCTTCATAATATACCATCCATTCGGTGCGATAGGGTTTGAGATCGGGGAAGTCCGCGTCAAACTTAAGGAAGTATTCGAACTCCGGACTATCGTTTTCTACTTCCATATAATTATAATAACACTCGATATCATAGTGCATATCAGTTCCCGCGCCGGATGCAGCGGAACCTTTGGTCGCCCATAGATCTTTGATTTGTTGTTTTGTCATACCATAGTATTTATAGGTTGGGTCCTTCATCTTTTTTCCACGTAGCATATTATCGATGATTTTCTCGGAGTCGAAACTCTCAAAATGACTATGGTTCCATGTGGTAACAGAAGTAAATGTACTATCACCATGGACAGTATATATATGAGGACCTTCATCGAATGTGATGAATTCGTCGCGTGGATGCGCATTTGCTTTTGCGAGATAGTCGGGAGGTACTTTTGCCATTTCTTTTTCTATACAATAAAAAATAAATAGTTATGTCAATTTTCTCTCTAATAGCTCCAGTAAAGTTCAAAGATACAAATATAAGGTGACTTTTCGACCATCCACTCTAGAAACTCTTTGAATTCATTATGATTTTGTTCTGTCCACTCCCATTCCTCATCTTCGTAATTATAAACATCGAGTCCACTCTTTACGTCTTCCCATTCGGGATAGACTTGTAAAAAGTCTCTGGCCGATACATTGAAACATTCCAACGGAAATGTTTTGATATATTGATGAAACTGATACCCGCGCTGTTCGATATACTTACGATATTGTTCTGGGATCCTGAACTCTTCTGTGTCATAGGGCTTCTTATCCAAAAAGTTTTTGTTCACGTAATTTACATATGGGGATCCAGTAATAGGATCAATACAGATACTGACGGAAACGGTTA
>Ga0209135_1000591_pt1 | contig 12971 bp, 15 predicted proteins | sample LauGreSBDMM110SD_4_FD_187570 | JGI IMG/M metagenome (GOLD analysis project Ga0209135, IMG submission 187570) | Freshwater lake microbial communities from Lake Michigan, USA - Su13.BD.MM110.SD (SPAdes) (version 3) | ecosystem: Environmental > Aquatic > Freshwater > Lake | place: Lake Michigan... | reverse complement strand
TCTTTGACAACGCTGTAGGGCTGAATTTGGCCATACTGATTAACATACAGTTTTTCACCGTTGTTGTCTGTCGATTGAACCAAAGAAGCTTCTACCGCATCCTCTCCCACAAACACATGGGTTTGCCATTTGTTAAAAGGAACGTTTTGATTCGCATTAGCTGTTTTGACGTAATAAATGGTGGCCAAATAACCGTTACCACCATTGTCATAAACCGTGAATGCAGTTGACTTGTTGTAGGTGGCTGGGTTGGAGCGGTTGAAGTTATCTGAAATCACTTCGGCATCGGCTGGAAAGTTCAAGCCGAGTTGCACCAGCGATGTTTGCTTGGCTTCACCAGAGGTTTTTTGTGGAATGGTTAGCACCACACGTTCATTCACGTTCGCACTACCGGTTGAGTCAACTGTTGCAGCCATCAAGCGCTGGCCTGAGGAGTTGACCACATTAAACTGTTCGTTCAGCAGAAACGAGCCGTTACGTGTGAAGAGTTCTTGCAAACCATCTGCAGATCGCAATGGGAAAAAGCCGTCACCGGTAATGGCCAAATCCAAAGCATTGGATGAAAAAGAAATGTTACCCTGGCTAAACTCTTGCGACACTTGTTTCAGAGACACACCCTGACCCACTGTCGAAGAAGCTTTTTGCAAAGGCGATGTGGCAAAAATGTCACCGAAGTCGGCGCGTGATCGTTTAAAGCCGGTTGTACCCACGTTGGAAATATTGTTACTGGTCACGCCCAACATGGCAGTGGCAGCGTTCAGACCGGTTAGCGAGGTATAGAAAGACATGGTGGAAAACTCCTATTTGGGCTTGTGTTTGGCTTGATAAAAAATGGGGTTCAGTGGCTTAGCCACCAATTCGTTTCACGTCATTGAGCTTGACGGACTTGCCGCCAGCGACTTCCAACATGATGGATTTGTCTGCTGCTTGATTGACACCGGTTACGGTGGACAAAATGCTGACTGTAGGGTTGGCTGTTTTGCCTTGCACCACCGCTGTTGCAGTGATCGAGTAGTTGCCATCTGGCACTTTGTTGCCAGCATCATCGGAGCCATCCCAATACAAAGGCATATCGCCAACTTGCTGGGGCCCCAGAATTTGTTTGGCGACAACTTGACCTTTGTCGTTGGTAACCTGCAGCTGGAGGCCACTTGCACCTTGTGGCAGCGATACCAGACCTTGAACCGCTTTACCACCTGTGTACACAGCAGCTGCTCCTGGCACGGCCACTGTTTTGCCAATCATATTGGTGCTGCTCATCATTCTTTCGCCAGCCATGCTTGCCACATAAGCTTTGAGAGTTTCATCCATGGAAGTCGTAGCTTCAAGCTGCGAAAACTGGGCGAGCTGAGCAACAAAGGCCTCGTTTTTGACTGGGTCTAGGGGGTCTTGGCACTTCAGTTGTGTTGTGAACAAAGTGAGAAAATCTTTTTGGCCCATGCCGCTGTCAGACTTTGCAGTTAAAGCTTCGTTGGCCGCATCTGCAGTTGTTTTAACGCCTGCAGGTGCTTTGATATTGCTACCTGCGTTGGCGGTGGCTGCAGCTGCATTCAGGCTGTTGTTGGTGGATAAAAACATGAAGGTGTTTCCTAAATCAAAGCTGCGCGTTATGTTTTGATGATGTCAATGGTGCGCATCAACATCTGGCGAGTGGTGTTCACCACTTCCACGTTGTTTTGATAAGAGCGGGCCGCAGCCATCATCTCCACCATCTCGGTCATCTCGTTCACGTTAGCCAAGTACACATAACCTTCTTTGTCGGCCATGGGGTTGCCAGGGTCTGACATTTTTCGAATAGGAGAGGGGTCGTCTGTGATTTTTTCAATGCGCACGCCGCCCGCATAGCCTTGCTCATGTGGTTTTTGCTGTTCTTGCAAAATGGTTTTAAACATAGCGCGCTTGGCGCGAAATGCGTCGCCTTCGTTGCCAGATACGGTACCCGCATTGGCCAAATTTGAAGCGGTTGTGTTCATGCGGCGCAGAACCCGCGATGTTGAAAATGCGATCAAGTGCCATGTTTATTAATCTCCACGCAATGCACGGCGAATACCGCTGACGCGGTTTTCAAGAATATTCAAAGTGGTTTGGTAGTCGGCAGCCACCTGACCAAACTTGGCTTGCTCGACGTTCATCTCAACCGTGTTGCCGTCAAACGCGGCATTGAATGGCACTCGGTATTTTTCGCCGCTCGGGTTCTCTTCCATGGGCAAACGCATATGCTGATTGTTGGTGGTGTTTAAAGTGGCATCTTGTGTTTGTTTCAAGACCGACGCAAAGTCGAGGTCTTTGGCTTTGTAGTGAGGGGTATCGGCATTGGCAATGTTGCGCGCAAGCAATTCCATGCGCTTGCTGCGCAATCCCAAGGCTTGAGCGTGTACACCCAGCGCGTTGTCGAGCATGTTCATGATGTGCTTCCTTTCGCAAAACTCTTAATGCCAAATATCCGACAGCCCAAAGAATTAAAGTTCTTTGCAAAGAGTTCGATTGCAAGAGCCGTGCCATGCTTTTCTTGCCGATATGCGATGGAAATTTGACGGGCCTTGCTTGCGGTTGCGAATGAAAACAAGGGCTTATGAGGTCATTCAGGCACACACCCTGAAAAGAGGAAAAGCGGCAATGTTTTGCCGCTTCTCAAAAGTGCCGTGAATTTTTGCGCTTAGCGCAGCCAAACCTTAGGAGCTTCCAAGGCTTCGTAGTCTGCTGCCTTTTGCACTTGCAATCGAATGCGAGCTGCAGAATTTGCATGAGACTCTGAAGGTGGATTTAACGCATTGTTAATGGCTACGCTTACGGGATGGCTCGCCACAGTGCCGCTTAGGCCTGTTGCTGCGCTTGACTGGAGGCCCATGGGTTGAGGTTTTAAACTCTTGAAGCCCAAACGATCTGCAGCGTTTTGCAGCAAGCCTTGGGTAATGGAAACTCGGGTCATGGGGGCTTGGGGGTCGCGCCCTTCGTACAGGTATTTAGCTTGCTTGCCAGGAATGCCCAAGGGTTCTTCAGGACGCTTCTCGCTTCTAGCTGCAGGTTGTAAGACGGCCAAATAGAGCTCATCCAAAGGGACCGAGCCTTCTTTCTTTAAACCCACCTTGTCAAAGTAGGTGTCGACCAAGTGGAGTTGTTGGTAAACGCTAAGGCCCAAGATGGACTTGGGTGAGTTGCCAAAGCCTACCTCGGCAGCGCCTCGGGCAGGCCCATCGCAAAACTGAATAATGCCGTGGCATCGGGTGTTGGTAGCCTGTGGATTCATGCCGTCGCTTTCCATGAGGGTTAAGCGTGCAAAATCGTCGGGCGAAAACTTGTGCTTGTTGGCAACTTGCAAGACCTTGTTGTAAACGTCTTGCTGCTCAACTTTGGGGATGAAGCCACGGGCCACCGCTCTGTCTAGCGTCTTGCTCAAAACCGGATGGGCCACTGCATTGATGTAATTGGGTTTGTGTAAGCTGTTGGTTGGCCGAGCTGCCGTGACAACGATCGTTGGAATGGCCTCGTTGGTTTTGGCTGCTGTGGTGTTGCTGGCATTGCTTGCGTTTTGTGCCATGCCTTGTGGTTGAGTTTGTCCGGCTTGCCACTGACTCAGCATGTTTTGCAGTTGAATCTTTTGCCCAGGGAAAATGGCATTCGCGTTTTGAATGCCATTGTCATTTGCCAAGGCCTGAGTCCATCTAAACTCTTCAGAGGGTGTCAATTTGATCCCACTGATTTGGGCTTGCTCTCTGACAATGCCCGTCAGGGTGTCGCCCGGCTTGATACTGCGAACGCTTGGCGTTGCAGTTTGTTGAGCCTGTTCCATGGCTTTTGAGAAACCAGGGCGCGACAAAGCCACCGTGCTGCTGGGCGTATTGCCAATTGGGGCATTTGGTAAATTTGACTCAATTCTCATGATGATGGCATCTTTATTGCATGAACTCCGGTATGTTCAAAACAAGTGTCAAAACCTCTACACCTGCCCAAGGCATGATGCAAATCTTGTGCCTGACGGTTTTTTGGCTGTTCATTTCTGCCATGACTTCGGCTGCTCATGCAAAATCGGCATCGCCAGCTGAAACCATGGCCGAACAAGTTAAACAATGGTTGTCACAAACGCACAGTATTAATTCTAAAGAAGTCACTATTGCACCACTGGATGAGCGCCTGAAAGTTCAGTCTTGCGCAAAGCCCTTGAATGTTGATCACCCTTTTCAGTCCAAAGAAACGGTTCGAGTCAGGTGTGCTGAGCCTACTTGGCAACTCTATTTACAAGTGAAAATACCCAATAGTAGTTTTGTGGCGGCTAACAGTTCAAATGGCACGACTAACAATTCAAATGGGGCCACCACCCAAAATCCGGGAGTTGTTCCTAAAACAGTGGTGGTAGCAAGACGATTGATCCAAAGAGGCGCAATTTTGCAGCCCGATATGCTGGAAGAGGTTCAAGCTTCCCCTGGAAATGCCGATACACAGTTACTAAGTTCATTGAAAGATGCCCAGAACGCCGAGCTCACTCGAGATATTGCAGCGGGACAAGCTTTGAGAATCTCTGACATTCGGCGTGCTGTGATGGTTAAGCAGGGCCAATCGGTCATGTTTTCTGTGGGCAATGGCAAAGAGTTTCAAATTTCAATTCGAATGGAAGCCATGCAAGATGGGCGATTGGGCGAGCAGGTGAGGCTCAAAAATCCAGAGTCTGGGCGGCAAGTTTCGGGGGTCGTAACGGGCCTGAACAGTGCAAAAGGGCTATAGGACATTCAAAATAGGGTGTTTTTTGCATTTAAACCCTCATATTTTTAAAAAAACCATTCAAGTTCTAGAATGAGCTGTCGATACTGAGCATGTCCAACCTTCTTTTGTGGGTTGATGTGAAAAGATACAAGAAAGTGAGCTTCGTATGACCGATGCAATTTCAAACTCCGCACAACGCGCTCAGTCTGACGCGTCGTTGCGCAACGCATTGGACAAAGCCAACCGCAAAAGCGGACCTCAAGGTAATGTTTCAAGCGACCCAGCTTCGCCTGCCACGCCAAGCGCCCGTGCACCAGGTGCAGACGAACTGCACCTGAGCAATGTTGCTTCGCGCGCAATGGCCGAGCCAGATTTTGACCGCGTGAAGGTTGAGTCAATTAAGCAAGCAATTCAAGATGGTCAATACCCATTGAACCCACGAAAAATTGCTGAAAGCTTCCACGCCATCGAGCAAATGATTCGTGAGTGAGCGAGCACTTTCGGTTTGTACCCAGCTGATCCAGATGTTGGCTTTGGAGTTTGATGCTCTAAAGAGCCAAGATCTGGATCGGTTTGAGTCTTTGCAGCCTGGTAAAAACGATTTGTTGGCAGAGCTGACAGACATTTGCCCGCCCGCAGAGGACCTGCAAAAAATGCCCGAATGGGATGCATTGCGTGAACTACTTATAGAGTGCAGAGACTTGCATCGTCGAAATGCAGTGCTCATTGAACGAAAATTAGATACCATCCGAGGCGCGCTTCACAGCTTGCGGGTTGGTGATTCTGGAAGTCCGGTGGAAGTCTACGATCGACTTGGACAAGTAGCCCGCTTCAGTCGGGGCCGTGGCTACCAAGAGGTTTAAGCCTCATTCATTGGCTGGGTTTCAGACACTTCAGCTTTTTCATCTCCGGGGCTCATGCCCTTCAGCCAGTAAACCCAAGACAAAACAACTGCCACGGCGGTGTAAAGCTCTTGCGGAATTTCTTGATCTACTTCAAGCCTACTGAGCAGCGCCAACAATTGAGGGTCTTCAGAAATGAACACCCCTTGTTTGCGTGCTTCATCAATGATGCGCATTGCCAAGTCGTCATCACCTTTGGCCGTGACCACTGGAATGGGGTTCTTGCCATATGCAAGCGCAACAGCTTGACGCATGTATCGGCTCATGCTGAAACGTCCACAACCAAGCCGCGGCCCGACGGAGCCCAGTCACTGGCCTCTGCAGGCCTGGCACCGTGAACCACATTGAATGAGCGCATATTGAGCCCAGCAGCTCGAAGTTCTTCGCCCAACAAATAAGAACGTGACCTGGCTTGTGCAACAACGGCTGCTTGTTCTGCCCACATTGTGAGCTCGATCTGCTGGGCATTCATGAGCTGTGTTTTAAGCCAAACAGGACCTAAGTCTTCTGTTTTCGAATGCACATTGATGGTCAGTACAGGTTGCTCACCTTCTTGCATTGGGCCCCTTCTAACAGTGAGCTCAACAGGATTGGCATCAGCAAAGGGAAGTGTCATGCTGAACAAAATCTCTTGTTGTGCTTGTGCTTGAACGGCTTGAACTTGGCTAGCTTCAATGTCGTCTATGGCGCTGGTGAGTTTTTCAATCAGGCCCCCGTCATTTGTTTCTTCCAAATTGGAAAGATTGAGCTCAGCAATGATTCTTCTTAACAATTGTTTGGCATCTTGAAAGGGCGGTTGCAGGCCTTTTGCAAGCCAGACCTCAGCGCTGGTGAGTTTTTCAATCAGGCCCCCATCATTTGTTTCTTCCAAATTAGAAAGATTGAGCTCAGCAATGATTCTTCTTAACAATTGTTTGGCATCTTGAAAGGGCGGTTGCAGGCCTCTTGCAAGCCAGACCTCAGCCCCCATTGCACCCATCATTGCTTGCCTTAGTGCCATCGGTGTCAGTTGGGCCATGGACAATTGCAAGCCTCGCCACTGGGCTTGCAAATCTGGCCGCTGAACAGTACTGAGCAATGAGTCTAGGGTTCCTTTTTGAAACAACTGCGACAACTCTGTGCTGACATCTGGCCGATAAAGCAATGTGGCAATTCTGGGAACGACGGGCTGCGAGCTGATGGGGACCAGCGCGCCGTTTTGAACTCTGAGCCAAATGGACTCACCCACTTGCGATGCTTGAATGCCAGGCGCAGGCAAACTGCGCCCCTGCAAGATGAGCATAGGTTGTTCATTTTGCAATTTGACCGAGGCTTGAACCACTTGCCCATCTTTCAAACCCAACTCGGCTGCCGTACTGGCCTGCAAAGGCAACAACTTGCCTTCCAAATAGATGGGGTTGATGCGGCCGGGCGCAATCAGCGCCTCGGCGCCGGAAATCATGGAAAGCGAACCCAATGCTTGCGAGATTGGTAGTCGCTGGCAGCTGGGTTTTCTTCTAAAATGACATTTTTCGCTACAACATGGGGTGTTAAGACATGCTTAACAACTTCACCATGGTCAGGAACCACAATGACTGTACCCGCCTTCACGCGTTGTTGTGGATTGCCCGTGATGACCTTGGGATTGGCATCCACTAAGGCTTTTCTGAGAACGCTCACACTTAACGGACTATTGGCATAAAACTTTTGAATCAATTTATCAACTGGCGTGCTTTGAGCCACAGTGAAATTGGATCTGACAGCTTGTGCAGCCGCTTCTTTGGCAGGTTCAGCCGCATTCAGTGGTGAAGCAACTAGACATGACACTACAGACGCTATCAACCAAACGAATTGAGTCAATGCGGTTGATGCTTGAGTGCGTGTAGAAATTTTCATGGCGTGCTCAGTTTAATTAGAATGGCGTCATCGTCAAGTTGTTGCTTGAAGACGCTGCAGTTTTAACATTTCTTTTCGCGGGAGGCAATGAGACTGATCCCTTTGACGGTTGAATGCTAGGCTCTTTAACCAGTGTCTCGGTTGGCCAAGCACGCCAATCGGCCTGCACAGACTGGACGGGGCCAGCCAATACCAGCAATTGAGAATTGAAGGGGGTGACTGCTTGAACTCTGGCAAGCAATGTTTGGGGTGCACCGTCTTTGCTGACAAGCGCTGCAGGAAAATGAGCTGGATTTGCGATCAACCACTCATCCCCTTTTTTGACGCCAGACAATGAGCCTGCATTAATTTGCAATTGTTGCGAATTGACTGCTGTCACGGTTGCGAATTGACTGCTGTCACGGTGGGCGTAATGGCATGACAACTTAGCCACTGCTCTGCGGCACCACGGATAAAAAGCAATTGCTCTTGAACAGCCTCTAAGCTTGCAGCGTTAAAGCGAGGCGCAGACCAGGCTGGGCGATCTACTTCAACAGTGAGGCTGACAGCCTCTTCAAACTTATCGGCTTGTCCTTCTGAGCCCATGATTTTGAAATCTAAATTCAAAAGAAACTGGGAGCCCTTGAAGCCCATAAGACCCTCATAACCAGCGGCAGGCAAAGCCTCCGTTCGAATTTTTAAAACGCTCTGCCAAGGCAATGTGCTTGGGCGATTTCCAATAAGCGCACGCTCATACGCCGTCATGTTGTTGGACATTGACGCTGCGGGTAAGTTGTTAACAACTTTCCACGAGTTGGCTTGCCCTGCTGGCGCTGATGGCGCTGCGACTTGAACCCAACTTGATTGGAGCTGAGGCAACAAAGAGTTCAATATCACTGAGTTTGAGGATGCGTCAATGTCAAGCTCTAAGCTGACCAAGTGGTTCATCCGAACACCAACCTTATTGGCGCAGGTTGAGGCAATCGGCTCTTGCCAAGGAGACAGTTCTTTGACGAAGTCATTGACTTTAACTTGGAGCTTGTTAAGTTTTTGTATCGCACCCTTGATGCCTGTTTCAGAGGCTGCGGAATTGCTTGTCTTGTTGGCTTGTGTGCTGTTGGAAGCTGGGTGCTGAAGCCTAGCTTTGGCCTGACCCGATTCATCGCGGTCATAGGCAATGACTTTAACGCCGCGAACTTCCATGCCATTTTTAAAAGAACTGCTTTCCCTCAGGCTGCCATTGGCATCGATCCAGCTGGTGGTGCTGACGCGAGTAGGCGTTTGCAAAGATGCATCAACCAGGCTCTGGCGAATGGCATCTAGCCGCTCTTGAGCGCTAAGGGGTGCTTGTGGACCTTGTGACAATTGGCTTGTCTGGGAAACTGTAGTTTGAGCGTGGGCAAGCAGACCTGACGAAGCCCAAACGGCTAAGCAGATGGCTGATGCCTTTCGCATGTAGATGCCCGCACTCATGATCAACGACCCCTTGCAGCCAATTGGCCCATGTACAAGATGCGCAAGTCTTGAACGACATCGCGATCCAATGACAAGGTGGTTTCGTAAGTGTCTTCGCCAACGGGTGTGATGCTGACCAGTCGGGCACCATAAATGACACCTTCAACTTTGGTGCGGAAAGTGTCGTTGGTGACAACCATGTCAGCCACTGTTGAACTGGCATCGAGTTGTTGGCCATAAACCTGCTCGGTCAAGTTGCGATAAGCATCAAGCTTTGAAGCGCGAATGGCCATCAGACGCTGTTGAGCTGGATTTTTGTGATTCTGTGTTGTCACAACGGCGTAGCCCGTGGCTGTGATGGCTTCACGTTTTTCCACCAAAGGGGCAGTCATGGCGGTCGTCTCTTTGGACGCTGACGTGGGCATCGACAAGTTAATCGATTTGCAACCAGTCAAAACTGTGATGCCTAGAACTAAACTGAGGGCTGTAACGCGTTTCATTTGCAATTCCTTGTAGAGGGGAGACTCGAAGTCCTACAACCTCTGATTCGGCATTAACTTGAGAAGCTTGAGGACTTTGGCCTTTGTGTTGCAAAAATGTGCTTTTGGCTGACGGTTTTCCGACATTTGAGCCAATTTTGAAGAGATTTGCAATACATTGGTGTCTTGAGACATTTACTGATCACCTTATCTCGGCCAAATGGCGAATAAATCACCCTCCAAAGCGTTCATTGGCGCCAGCGCTGGCGCTGAGGCCATTCGACACCTCATAGAGCGTGTTGCTTCTTCGGCGGCCACTGTCCTGATTACGGGAGAAAGCGGTACGGGCAAAGAGTTGGTTGCCCGAGTTGGTCGCTAGGGCCCTGCATGACCAATCTGATCGAAGTGGCGGTAATTTTGTCCCCATTAATTGCGCGGCCATTCCCAAAGACCTCTTAGAAAGCGAACTTTTTGGCCACCGCAAAGGCGCTTTCACGGGCGCCATGGCCGATCGAATTGGCCGTTTTGAGCTGGCGCACGGCGGCACCATTTTCTTGGATGAAATTGGCGACTTGTCGCTCGACATGCAAGTCAAGCTTTTGCGTGTTTTGCAAGAGCGCACGGTCGACCCTGTTGGCGGGCTTAAGTCTGTGGCGGTTGATGTTCGCGTTGTGGCGGCCACACACCGAGATTTAGAAGCGGAAATTGAAGCGGGCAGGTTCCGAGAAGACTTGTATTACAGGCTGAATGTTTTGCCCCTGAATACGCCTGCTTTACGGCAAAGGGCGCAAGACGTACCAGCGCTACTAACGCATTTTGCAGAGCATTTTGCTGTCAAAGGCCAAACACCCATTACATTCACAAACGATTTCATTGAAGGCTACGCACCGAGATTTAGAAGCGGAAATTGAAGCGGGCAGGTTCCGAGAAGACTTGTATTACAGGCTGAATGTTTTGCCCCTGAATACGCCTGCTTTACGGCAAAGGGCGCAAGACGTACCAGCGCTTCTAACGCATTTTGCAGAGCATTTTGCGGTCAAAGGCCAAACACCCATTACATTCACAACCGATTTCATTGAAGCCTTGAAGGACTACGCATGGCCAGGCAATGTGCGTGAGTTGTCAAATTTGGTCGATCGTTTTAACACCTTGTTCAGTGGGCAATTACTGAGCTTGGCATCGGTGCCATCTTCTTTGTTGCCCAAGGGGCTTCGAGCCATTCAGGCCGAACGGGTGAGCACACCCATTGTCGATTCACTGGAAATCGTGGCGCCCTTGAACATGAAGGATGCCTACCATAGCGCCAATGCAGATGTGATGAATCCGTTTGCCAATCCTGCGCCACCTTTGGCCATGGACTTGCACAATGAAGTTGAAGACATCATCATGTTGGCGCAGGGCTTGCCAAGTTTGCCACCTGAAGGGCTTTCCCTGAAAGACAGGCTGGCTGACATTGAACGAGATTTAATTGTTCAGGCTTTGGCCCGAACAGATGGCAATGTGTCTCAAACGGCCAGGCTACTTAACTTGCAGCGTACAACGCTGATTGAAAAGTTGAACAAGTACGACTTGCGTCAGGGCACCTTGCCTGTTGCCCCTTCCGAAGGTGACAAAGAGGCCGATTGAAAGCGGGCCTTAGGGCTTGGTGCTCAACACGCCACTGGCACCTGCGGGCGATAAGTCTTGCTGTGCTCGTGGGTACTGCACCATTTTTTCGCGCTGCTTAGCAGCCGCAACGGTAGCGGCACTTGAAGCGTTGGCCGTGGCTGTGGCTTGAGCCGCCGCTTTGGCAGCCAATGCATTTTCGGCAACTTGCCGTTCCCTTTGCAGGCGAGCCAAAGTTTCCATTTCCTTTTTAAAGCCACCTGTTTCGCCCACTGCGCCTTGCAGGCCTCCCACTTGATTGGCCAAAGCATTCAATGCTTTAGATTGCTGCATGAACCGGCCTTCTAAAGATTTGACCTGGGCAGCAAGTACCTGACCTTTTTCACCAACTTGCTGGGCTGTTTTTTCGGGCATGGTTTCGGCATTTTTGATGGCATCGCTAAGGCGAGCTTCCAACTTGCTTTGCATTTTGGTCATGTCGTCTTGTTTGGAGACCATTTCCTGCAAACCTTCATTCACCGAGCCCACCATTTCCATGGAGTCATTCAGCTCAACGACCCGCTTGCTCAAAGAGGCCAGCATAGCGTCCATTTGGCCAATGCGTGATTTCAAAGTGAAGATGGACGTGGCAAAAACAATGGCTGTGATAAACATCAAACCACCCGCAATGCCCAGCATGATTTGATGCTGTTTTTTGTTGGCTTTCATGAGCTGCTCTAAATTGAGCGTGGCTTTTTTCATGTTCTCGCCCGCGCCAACAGCCAAGTTGGCAGATCGCGTTGCCAACTCGGCCGATTCGAGGGCCACCATTTTGATGCCTTCTAATTCATCATTGTCCGAGACAATGGCTGCAGCTTCATGCGCGTCGTGCGAGTGTTTGCCTTGTTCTTCTGAAGTGGGCTGTGTGCTCATAAAGAGTTCCTTTACTCAAGATTGTCCAGACGCGCACGCAACTGGTCATTCTCGATTTTGATATTGATGACGCGAGCCGGAAAGTCCATTTCTGGTTGTGCAGCATGGCCTGGATTTGAATTTCCAGCAGCCACCTCTTGGGTGACAACTTTACTTTCATTAGTATCGGCACCAACAGCTTTCTCTTGAGGCTTTAGGATGCTGTCAAGCTTGGTGATATCGACTGATTTGCGTGAAGGTGGAGGAATGTCTGCACTTTTTTCATTCGAAACAAAGCGATCAGGCATTTCAGCAGCGCTCTGATACCCTTTGTAATTGGGGTCTTGGGCATTGACGCTTACATTTTGGTCGATGCTCTTGCTTACGCCACCATCCATCACAAGGTGCTCTACAACATGCTCGTTAGGATCGGCTAAGACTTTGCGAACCGCAGGCGTTCCTTCCTCTCCCTTTTTGCCAACAGCAACATTGGTTCCCTCTGGCATGGTGACCGAGTGCGGACGATCGCTCTTGATGATCAAGGGTTCGCTGGGTTTGTTATCTTCGCTCATATTAATTCCTGACATTAAGGAGTCATCAATTTGCCGTTGGCGTCAAATAGCATGGAAGCCGGCACTTTGGGTTGAGGTTTGAGCATCGGTGCAACACCAGGTCGGACATCGGCCAAGCTGAAAACATAGGCAATCACTTGCGCCACTGCCAAGTACAAAGACTCGGGCACAGCTTGGTCTACTTCGGTGCTGAAATAAAGTGCACGTGCAAGTGGTGGCGCTGCAAAAATTTCAACGCCATGCTTTTCAGCTTCTTCGCGAATGCGGGCGGCCATGTGGTCAGACCCTTTGGCCAGCAAAATAGGCGCGCCATCGCCTGTTGGGTCATAAGACAAAGCCACAGCAAAGTGCTCAGGGTTGGTAATGACAACATCTGCATCTTGAACTTTTTGAATCATGCGGTTGTTGGCCATCTCGCGCTGGCGTCTGCGAATTTGCTGCTTGACTTCGGGTTGACCTTCCATGTCCTTCATTTCATCTTTGACTTCTTGCTTGGTCATGCGCATGCGCTTGAT
>Ga0209135_1000586_pt1 | contig 12999 bp, 7 predicted proteins | sample LauGreSBDMM110SD_4_FD_187570 | JGI IMG/M metagenome (GOLD analysis project Ga0209135, IMG submission 187570) | Freshwater lake microbial communities from Lake Michigan, USA - Su13.BD.MM110.SD (SPAdes) (version 3) | ecosystem: Environmental > Aquatic > Freshwater > Lake | place: Lake Michigan, USA... | reverse complement strand
AGGTTTAATGAACGATTTGAAAGGATTAAACATACCAGGAATGCCGAATATATTAGGTGGTTTGGGACAATAATCTATGATACTGCATAAATTAGACATAAAAACCATATAAAAACCATATAAAAAACATATAAAACACACATAATATAATTTTATAGTATAATTATATTATATAGAATTTTTAGCAATAGCAATAGCAATACAAAACAACAGACAAATCAAATGACTATTCATACAAAAAAATGCCCACCAGGAGTTATATGTATCGAAAATATTACTCTATTATTTTTAATCATAATTTTATGCGTATTGTTTTATGTTATTTATATTTATTTTTTTAAGAATCAGAAACAGTCATCCTATCAACCACATTCGCAACAAAAACCGCAAAAAATCGACATATTCAATTCTTTTTACAATAATACCGATGCAGGATATGGTTATGGTGGTTCAAACCCAAACGATGTTTTATTAGATCCATATGTACCACCACTACGAGACGAAACCTATTTCAATAATCCAAACAATATTAGCCCTGTTTTTATGCCGAGATCTATGTACGCTAGACCAAATTTGGTACCGATTAATGTTTCAACCAACATTGGAGCTGTAGCTCCAGATACACCCTATAGACAAGTAGGAATCCTAACACCAATTAATGGTTCAAAAAAAAATAGTATATTACCACTTATGGGACGACCTGTTTTTACAAACAGAGACAAGTGGCAATATTATACAATCAGTGACCAACACAATAATGTGAAAATTCCAATCAGTAGAAAAGGCAAAAGTTGTACCAATGAATATGGGTGCGACAATATATACAATGGTGATACAGTTTATGCTGAAGGATACAATGAAGTTTTCAAATCAACCGTTTATGATAACGATACTATTCGATATTTACCTTTTTTGTAATTTTCTTGTTTTTTTTGGTTTTAGTTTTTTTTCCTCCATTTTTATGATGATATCCAATGTTTCCCATTCTTTTAAAGGTATTATTTAAACTACTAGCATGTCTACTAAAAAAACCTGGTGATTTATTATGTTCACCACTATCATGTACATGAGGAATAGCAGTTGAATGAGGGTGAACATTCACATCATGATGAGGTGATACTCCTGTATGCGTACTAGCGTTTATTGGTGCAACTTCAGAGTGTGGTACTATTTCAGAGTGTGGTACTATTTCAGAGTGTGGTACCGTTGTTGTCGTTTCATTGCTAGTGTATTTATTTTTTATTGCATCAATTTTAGTTTGCTGTCTGGTTCTTTCAGCCTCTTTATTTGTTATTTGTTTATCCAATGCGACTACCTTCTTTCCAGCATTATCAATTTCTCCTCTTATTTGGTTAGCTCTTTTTACATCAGCACCTTTCAGTTCTTCTTCTAATTTTTTTATATTCGTTTCTTCTGCAGTTTTTTTATCAGTTAATGCTTTATGTTCATCATTAAGAACAGAGATATCTTTTCCATACTTTGCTCGACTAGCTAAATCTTGAGCACTTGTAAGAGCATCAGAAGCAGCATTTCCAACTGCATTTACACCACGTTTAGTAACATCATAAGCACTTTTTCCTACTTCAGATGCAACCTCGTAATTACTTTTTAATTTATATTCTGCTGATTTATTAGCTTTCTTCTTCCTTTCATTATCTGTCATGACATTTTCATTTATAGCAATTGTATTCTTATGTTCTAGAATATTACGTTCTAAGTCTTTTATTTTTGCAGGATCACTACCAGGAGTTTTTCTCAATTCCTCAAGTTCGGCTTCGTGTTTAGCGATTTTTTCACCTAATTCTTTATTGTCTGCAGAACGTCTAGCATTATCAAGTTCCATATTCGCATTTTCATTTTGAATGTCAAGCCTACTGCGGGTATCTTTTGGAGTTACATCATCTTGATTACCCATACCCATATTATTCATATCAAATCCCGGCATACCCATACCCATACCCATACCCATACTACCCATTCCCATGTCATTATTAGAACTCACAGGTGTATCCGTATTATTAGCACTATTTTGATTCATATTGTTGTTATTAGTGTTGTCTACGCCTGGATTAACGTTAGCATTAAGGTTGTTAAATAAGTCCGCACTTGTGCTATTATTAGTAGTATTAACTCTATTATTACCATTACCACTACCATTACCACTACCATTACCACTACCAATACCACTACCATTACCACTACCACTACCACTACCACTACCATTACCATTACCGTTATTGTTTGATCCCGTGTTTGAATTATTTTTACTCATAACCGAAAGTAAATCACTTAAATTCATATTGGTATTAACATCAAATTTACTCATCAATTCGATTAATACAACTTTTGCAAAATAATTAGCTACTTCAGACATTGTTGTACTAGGGCCAAAATTGTCAGGTAAATTGATAAGTGTAGGTGAAAATGGTGCTTTTGTCGTTGTAGTTGGTTGGATTTGTGTTATACTCGTTGCTTTTGTTTCATTAGGAGGAACAGTTGTTGGTAAAACATTTTGTATAGTTATATTTGGATTTGGTGCTGGTGCTGGTGCTGGTGCTGGTGCTGGTGCTGGTGCTGGTGCTGGTGCTGGTGTTGGTGTTGGTGCTGGTGCTGGTGCTGGTGCTGGTGCTGGTGCTGGTGCTGGTGCTGGTGCTGGTGCTGGTGCTGGTGTTACACGAGATGTTGTATTGGGTGTTGTATTGGGTGTTGTATTGGGTGTTGTATTGGGTGTTGTATTGGGTGTTGTATTGAGTGTTGCATTGGTTGCATTGTAATCTGCGTTGTACATATTGTTATACTCTCTTGTTTCATCTACTCCATTTACGCTATCTACTGGTATTGCATTAACAACCTGTATACTGGTTGCAACTGGTTCATCAGCATTTGCTGTGGTGGTCGAATTGGATACAACGGGTGTTGTTATACTTGAAGTGGTTGGATCAGAAACAACATTGGATACAACGGGTGGTACAACAACTGATTCGACACTAGTGGATGTTTTGTTGGGAACAGAATTTTCGGCATTTGTTTCGGTTGTTGAATTAGACATACTATTTGAATCAGTAGTGGATACAACGGGTGGTACAACAACTGATTCGACACTAGTGGATGTTTTGTTGGGAACAGATTTTTCGTCATTTGTTTCGGTGGTTTTAATACCATCAGTACCATCAGTACCACCAGCACCACCAACTTCAATACCAAATCGCTTCAAAGTCTGATTTTTTAAATTCAAATGTCTTTTTTTCCGATAAGATAAACCTTTACCTCTACCATGTTTAACTAAATGTTTATGTTTATTACCAATACGTTTTTTACTTTGAATCCGTTTCCCTTTGATTTTATTAATTTTACCTTTAGTCAATTTCATTTTTATATAAAATATATATTAAATTTCCTTATTTATATTAAATATATATTATTTTATTATAAATTTAATATAATATACTAACACATCAAAATATATAAATGAGCGATCAAACAGTTGTAATGAATATATCGGAAACATCCCCTTATTTGAGTGGTTTTTGCGACTTAAAATGTGATTATTCATTTTATTATAAATTAAGTAATTGTACTATAGCTCCCACCGTCGCTACTAATAGTTTGTATTATTTTTACGAATCAAATTCAAATGGAGTTCCACAAGTATTATATAATGGCATAGAATATGTTGTATCAGGAGTTCATATTATTTTATCATCTACCCATTTTTATAATGGAAATCTAGCAGAAGCAGAAATTCACATAACACATTCTCCTTATTTAGGTAATGGATTACCATTAGATGTATGTATTCCTATTACATCGTCACCCGGTGCTATGCCGAATGATAAAGGAGCAAAGATGATAATGCAAATGATTATAGGTGGAATTGAGGCAATTAATTTAAATGATTATAGAGAAACATCAATAGATAACACTATTTCTAGTATTAATAGTTCAGTGTCAAATTTAAATAGTGAAACATCACAGATTGAAGGTGAATTACCAAAAACTAGAAAAAAGAGGGATGACGATCAAGGTGTTAATATAACGAACGATCAATCTAACATACAAACTAATCTAACTAAATTATCGGAACAATTAAAATCAGATTATTTTGACAATGCCTTAAGTGTGAATATGAGAAATGTACCCTATATATTAGAAAGTATAATTCCTGTTAAAACACCATTTTTTTCATATACAAACACAAATAATAATACATATAATGTTGTTTATAGTATGACTAACGCCATTTTTGTTGAATACGATATGATAGAATGGTTACAAACAACTTTAACACCATATTATAGTAATCCTGCATACATTGATACCGTAATCTCACCTAGTACCACCGCGAATATTTATCCATTATTTTTAAATAATACAGGAGCAACTAGTTTAATGACTACAAATTTATCAGATGAAATATATATCGACTGTCAACCTACAGGCAGTTCAAATCAACAAACCAATATAACTACATCAACAGATCCTTCTGGTGTTCAAATAAAAACAAGCAGTGTAACATTTTTTATATATGTTATATTTTTTATTTTTGTACTTGTTATAATTTATATGGTATTTGCATATATTACACATCCAGACAAAAAAAACTTTTCACTTGGTAATATGAAAAATCCATTTACATAACCACATAATTTTAGAGAGATAAAAAATATCATTGTATATTAAGCAACAATATACAATTATATACAATTATATAAAAACATATGGTTCATCATACAAAAAAACATAATAGTAGAACAAACCATAGAACCCACCATAATAAAACCAAAAAACACACTCACAAAGTGCCAAAAAAAAAACTAAAAGATGATTTTTATACAACAATAAACAAAAACTGGTTACATATGCACAAATACGTTTATCATTCGACAAAAAGAGATGATATTAATCGATTTAGTTTATTACAAGAAAAGGTAGACAAACAAATTAATCAAATTATTACAAAAATATCCAATGCGCGTCATCATTCTTCTCCTGCTTTATCAAATATCAAAAAAATATATAATGCTGTTATAGATACTGAACCTTCAACTGTTGAAACAAGGCTCAATGACTATTTATTTCAATTAAACAATCATATTAAGAAGGGTGGTGAGTATAGTCAAACACATAACAACGACCACGCTAAGTACGAAACAGCATACTATAATTTTTTAGCATGGATGACCCGCAATCAATTCCCTATGTTTATAAAATGGTACGTTGATCCAGATCTAAAGGAAACCTCAACCTATATTTCTTATATTAACAGTCATGGTTTTACATATAATCTAAAAAAAATGTATGTGAGTAATAACAGAACCAATCATAAAGAAATTGCAAATTACAAAAAAATGTATATAGAAAATGTCGAGTCATTGTTAAATTACATATTAGGGGAAAATAATTGCTACAACGGAGAAGATATTTACAATGTCGAAAAAAATATGGCCGAATATTTATATGACGATAATATGAAAATAACATTTGAAACCAGTTACAATAAATTTGCAGTAAGCGAATTAAACAAGAAATTTCATTTTAATATGAATAAATTTGTCGATAGTTTACCTATGGGCGCACATATAAATGTCCACAGACACAAGCATGAAAGATATGTTGTCGTCAATAATGTAAAATATATGCAATATGCATTAAACGAAATGTATAATAAATGGCATACCAAGGCATGGCAAGGATATTTCATATACAAAATAATATCAACTGCAATTCCATATCATAAGGGTTTATGTAAAATATATAGCATTTTTATGAGCAACATAATCACTGTTGGACACCCACACCCACACCCACATAAAACACAGTATTTGACAGAGGCTGAACAAGACTCACAACAACAACAACTGCAAAACCCCAATATTATTTATCACGACAATCTACCCAACATGTATGAATTCAATGATAATCATCATTTGATCAATTTATTTCATAAAACATGCAATTCAAAAAAAATAGCTCTCTCTAATGTTACTGAAATAATGAACATGGAAGTAAACAAATTATATATGAAACATTACAGACATGAAAAAGAGATTGAATTTGTGAAAAAAATGATGGTATCCATTAAAAATGTATTTCGTAAAAGATTGGTTAGAAGTACATGGTTATCATCGAATACAATTGACCACATATTACAAAAATTGGATAAAATAAACATAGTCATAGGAACGAAATCAAAATGGGATGCTGATCCTGACTGTGATTTTACAAACGATGATTCATACGGCAATTATCAAAAATACAAAGAATGGATAGTCGCCGAAAAAATAAACAAATATTTTTATGATGAAAAAGTAAACATTCTAGAAAAATACAAAGATAGGTGGAATAGAAATCATGGTTTAAACACCTATTCGGTAAATGCTTGTTTTAATTTTGACACAAACGAACTCTTTATTCCGAATGCTATTTTACAACCACCCTTTATAAACATCGATAAATCAATGACATATAATTATGCGAATGTATGTACGCTTATAGGACACGAATTGATGCATGCATTTGACGATCAGGGACACAAATATGATAAAAATGGTAATTTTGGCGGTTCAGGGTGGTGGACCAAAGAAGATACAAAGAAATATCAGGAAAAACAGGACAAACTAATTCATTTTTATGAAAATGTTGCCAAAAAAGATCATATTGTTGTCAGTGCGAATATTACTATTGGAGAGAACATTGCTGATATTGGTGGATTTTTAATAGCTGAAGAAGCATTGGTAGATCATTTGATTGAAAATAAAATATACGGAGATAAACAAAATATTTATTTGATGGAATTTTATAAATATTATGCGCAATACTGGCAGTCGATAAAAAAACCGGAATTATATAAAAATATGAATTTGTTGAATCCGCACTCAATTGCAAAATACCGTGTAAATTGTGTATTAGTAACATCGGATCGGTTCAATAAAATTTATGAGATAAAAAAAAATGATAAAATGTATTTGAATCATTATGAAGAATATCATATTTGGTAAATGGTAAATGTAAATGTAAATACTATGTTTTATTCTTTTTTGAAACAATTGTATTGTTTATTGAATATTGATTTATGTTTCGTAAAAAACCAAAATAACTTTGTGTAAATGGTTTAACAATTGAATAATTGCCTTCAGCATAATAACCGAATTTTGGATTATTTGTTCCACGTCGATAAAATGAGGTAGGGTTTTTTTGTTGTGTCATTATATTTTATGTGAATATTATATTTTACACTAATAAAATTATTATTCAATTTCTACTGCCATTTTTTTTCTGAGTATTCTAGTTGGTTCATTAGGATTGTTGTGGCTATTGTGACTATTGTGACTACTATTGATCTGTTTGACTCGGTTTCTTCGTGTTTCATTACGTTTGTTCCTACGAGATGTTCTACTTATCAATTTTTGTTTATTTTTATATTTATAATTTCCATCACATGCATATATATGCGTTAATTCATGAATACCACTTAATACTTCACTGTATATGTATTTTACCGCATAATTCGTAAATATATTATATTTTGTACTATCGTAGTTTATAAGGGCTTTACGCAGTCCTATATAACCATATAATTTTAGTTCGTCTAGTTGAATTGATTCGCATTTTTCCCAATGTTTTTGTTTAATTATACTAACCATGGAAAATGCCCAGTCTTCATAACAATTATATATAATATTTTTAACTTTATTACGTAATTCAGGTGTAGAATTGTTGTGGTTTAGAATATAATTAATATTTTTCCATTCAAGAGTAGTTAAAGAATTTGGTTGTTGTTGATGTTCTTCGCCTTTTTGCTCTTTAATGTGTGTTACGGTTGGTCCTTGCAACAACGTTTCTGACAATTTTTGATATAATGATTCTGGGGTATTCATATACAATGACATTTTTATACTTTTATACGAATGTCGAAAACAAGTAATATTCCATGTAAATAACGCGGATATAAATATCATCATGATCAAATTATTATAAGTGTTCATTGTTGTCTTCTTGTAGTTCTGAGTAGTTGTATTGTTTTTGTTATACCACTATTAACAAGAAAAACAAAATCAATTTTTTTGATAATTTTTTAACTGGTTTTTGTATAATTCATTAGTTAGAAAATGTGTTATTATATATATAATATATAATATTATAATATAATAAAAAAAATTAACATTCATTTATATAACCAAGAAACGAACAACCACTGTATATTATGAACAACATGGAAGATATATCTTGGAAATTAATAGATATTTATTTTAAAGATAATCCCAGCAATTTGGTCGAGCATCATTTAGAGTCGTATAATAATTTTTTCCGATATGGTATTAAAAATATAATTCGAGAGAACAACCCAATAAGATTTATGGAGCGCGAGAGTTCAACTTCATCAGCATCCGCACCCTCATCTGAAAATGAAAATAGAAACGAATTGCTCTTATATTTAGGTGGTAAAACGGGTAACAAAATATATTTTGGGAAACCTATCATATACGATGATAATAATGTTCATTTTATGTATCCAAATGACGCCAGATTAAGAAATATGACATATGGAATAACCATACATTATGATGTCGACGTAGATGTAATCTATTATGAACGATCAACAAATCCCGATACTAAAAAAGAAATTACGGAAAAGAAAACTACTTCTATTACTTTGGAAAAAATATATTTGGGGAAATTTCCAATCATGCTTCAGTCTGATTTATGTATTTTGAAATCGCTCTCTCCAGAAGTGCGTTTTAACATGGGTGAATGTCGCAATGATTTCGGTGGATACTTTATTATCGATGGCAAAGAAAAGGTTATTATTCCCCAGGAAAAATTCGCGGATAATATGATTTATATACGAAAAAACAAAGCGGATGATCTATACAGTCATTCAGCAGAAATTAGAACTGTTTCAGAAGATGCATCAAAACCAATTAGAACTATGGCAGTTAAAATAGTGACACCTACATCCGTTCTCTCCAACAATCAAATTGTGGTCTTGGTTCCAAACGTTAGAAAACCTGTGCCACTTTTTATATTAATGCGTGCATTGGGTGTTGTTTCTGACAAAGATATAATAGAGACATGTTTGTTGGATATGAAAAAATACGAATCTTATGTTGATTTGTTTATTCCTTCAATTCATGACGCAGGAAAAATATTTAATCAACAAACAGCGATAGAATATATAGCTACTTTTACAAAGAGAAGATCGATTAATGGAGTCCTAGAAATTCTCATCAATTATTTTTTACCTAATGTTGGAGAGACAAATTTCTTAGAGAAGGCTTATTTTTTGGGTAACATGGTTAAACGACTGCTCGCCGTTTATATTAAAGAAGATAAACCTACTGACAGAGATAATTTTCAATTTAAACGCGTCGAAACAACTGGTGTTCTACTGTATGATTTATTTCGCGAATATTTTTTGGTACAGAAAAGAGCAATTAGTTTGGCGATTGACAGTGAATATTACTATCACGGTGGTAAATATCGAGATAATTTTCTTGGATTAATTGAATTGAATTACACTGAATTTTTCAAGGATAAAAGCGTAGAATCGGGATTCAAAAAAGCATTCAAGGGCAATTGGGGTTCGATGGAATATACAAAAAAAGTGGGAATAGTCCAGGATTTAAACAGATTGAGTTGGTATACATTCATTTCCAGTTTAAGAAAATTGAATTTACCATTGGATTCAAGTGCAAAAGTAGTAGGACCACGTTTATTGAACACATCTCAATGGGGATTTATTGATCCAGTGGATACACCTGATGGTGGAAATATTGGTCTACACAAACATTTGGCTATATCAACCTATATATCGATTGGTTATTCTTCTATTCCATTGATTAAATGGTTACGTGCGAATATTTCTATAAAATTATTACAAGAATCAAGTATTCAATATTTGGCGGATAATACAAAACTGTTTGTGAATGGTAGTTGGATAGGTGTCGTCGAAGATCCAGTCGAAGTTGTAAAAATGTTGAAATTATATAGGCGAAATGGAATCATTCCTACATTTACAAGCATTCGTTTTGAATATTCAAAAAATGAAATTTATATTTTTACTGATTCTGGAAGATTAACAAGACCGATATATTATGTAGACGAAGATGAAAAGCATGACAAAAAGGCAAGTTATAAGAGAGAACATATTATGAAGATGTTGAATGAAGAAAAGGTATCTTGGGCCAAAGTTGTAGCTGGGTTTGGAGAGAAAAAAGACGCTGATTTCAATTTCAAGAATAACAAAATATATTACTTGAATGAGTTGTATGATGTTGGTGGCGTTGACGATAAAAACGATACATCAATAAAGACCACAAATGTGGCGTTATACAAAAATCAGTCTCTCGTCGATTACGTGGATACATCTGAAGAAGAAACCATGTTGATTGCTACAAAGGAAGAACAACTCACTGCGAACTCCTATTATACAAACATAGAAATCGACTCATCGTTGATATTGGGTGTAATGGGCAATTTAATTATTTATCCAGAAAACAATCCATATCCGAGAGATGCATTTTCATGTGGCCAAAGTAAGCAAGCGGTTTCTGTTTATCATTCCAATTATCAAATGCGTATTGATAAAATGGGCGTAGTATTGAATTACGGACAAGTTCCATTGGTAAAATCCAGATATTTGGAATATATTAATAATGAATCGCAACCGTATGGTGTAAATGCGATTGTTGCTATTATGTCTTATACTGGTTATAACGTAGAGGATGCTATTTTGATAAACGAAGGATCAATAAAACGAGGTCTTTTTAATACTACCTATTATTCAATGTATGAGGCAAGTGAAGAAAGTACCAAGGTTTCAGGATCCATGGTGAATTCTTATTTTACAGAGATTGCGAATAAAAATGTCGTGGGTATTAAACCTGGGTATGATTATAGTTATTTGGACAAAACTGGTTTAGTGAAGGAAAATACTCCTATTAATGATAGAATAGTATTGATAGGAAAAGTCATTGCTGGGAATGGTGTGTCAAGTGTCCAAACTCAAACACAACCCCAAAAATACAATTATGGCGACGGTGAAGATGAAATTCAAATTCAAGCACAATACCAAGATTCATCTGTAACAACAAAGAAAGGTCAATTAGGATTTGTAGATAAGTCGTTTATTACAGAAGGAGAAGAAGGATTTCGTTTAGCAAAGATTCGCATTCGTGAGGAGAGAATACCAGCAATAGGTGATAAAATGGCGAGTCGTAGTGGTCAAAAGGGTACGGTAGGTCTCATTATTCCAGAAGAAGATATGCCTTTCACTGCGGATGGCATTCGCCCAGATTTAATTATTAATCCACACGCTATACCAAGTCGTATGACAATAGGTCAATTGATTGAGAGTTTGTTGGGGAAAGGATGTGCACTTTATGGTGGATATGGAGATTGCACTGCGTTTAAGACAAAAGGTCCAAATACAAAATTATACGGTACCATGTTAGTCAATGCTGGATATCATGCTAGTGGAAATCAATTATTATACAATGGAATGACCGGAGAACAATTACAGGCAGACATTTATATGGGTCCTACATATTATATGCGTTTGAAACACATGGTAAAAGATAAAATCAATTATCGTGCTCGTGGTCCAAGGACACTTTTGACTCGACAAACAGTGCAAGGAAGAGCAAATGATGGTGGATTGCGTATAGGTGAAATGGAACGTGATAGTGTTATAGCACATGGAGCATCTCATTTTTTGAGTGAATCGTTTTTGGTAAGAGGTGATGAATATTTTATGGCTGTTTGTAATAAAACTGGCGCAGTTTCGATATATAACAAAAACAAAAACCTATTTTTGAGTCCATTTGCAGATGGTCCAATTCATTTTTATAATACAGTGGATGGTAAATTGAATATATCCAATGTTAGTAAATTCGGTAGATCATTTAGTATTTTAAGAATACCTTATGCATTAAAGTTATTAATACAAGAATTACAAGTTATGAATATTCAAATGAGAATAATTACAGATGACAATATTGATCAATTGATGTCAATGTCGTATTCTAAAAATATAATGGAATTGACGAAAAATGATGATATATTAAAGGACGTAGGAAAATCAATCGAAACAGATAAAGATGTAGATGAAATAAATGAATTTATTAGAAGATATGTTAGTTACATAAATAGGAAAATTAAAGTAAATGAATTCGATGCGCGCAAAAAAGAACGAGCAGAAATGAATACTATTATTAATAATGATGATGAATCGAGTTCAGTGGAGATTGTTTTCCCTGAAACGCCCGAGTCTGAGTCATCATTTAGTGATGAAAAAAATGATCAAGAACAAGGAATAGCAGGACCAACAACACCTGATGAGGCACCGCCATCAAATATGAATGTAAATGGTCCGAGAACACCGTCTGATTCACCTCCAACAACAAATGAACCTGAAATCGATTTTGGTACAAAAGAATACAATGATTTTTATCAATCATTGCCAATGAAAAGTAAAAAAATGGTTATGGAATTACCACCAAGAGATAGATTATGGATATTGAAAAAGACAAAATTATTGAAGGATAGAAAAATGATGGAAGAGGCGCAACAACAATCTGAGCAACAATCTCAGCAACAACAAGAAAACCCTGAATCAGAGAAAAAAAATTTATTAGAATATAGTGAAGATAAGCCACAAGAAGCAACTGTGGAATCAGGGTCATCTGATAGTAGTTCATCTTCTTCGTCGTCTGAAAATGTGAATATAGAAATAAAAGTAGATAATAATGATACAAGTTCAGGGTCGTCTTCCAGCAATGGTGTTAAAAAAATAGTATTTTAGGTATTATACACTCAAAAAGTGAAAATAAATAATAATGCAAAATTATTATTTATAGAAGGATGTTTATGTGATTCATGTTTAGGTCTTAATGAGATTCGAACTCATGATACAGCATTCAAAGTGCCGTGTGCTAACCGCTACACTATAAGACCAAAAATCGAGTAATTTATATTACTGAATGTATTATATACATATTC
>Ga0209135_1000585_pt1 | contig 13014 bp, 11 predicted proteins | sample LauGreSBDMM110SD_4_FD_187570 | JGI IMG/M metagenome (GOLD analysis project Ga0209135, IMG submission 187570) | Freshwater lake microbial communities from Lake Michigan, USA - Su13.BD.MM110.SD (SPAdes) (version 3) | ecosystem: Environmental > Aquatic > Freshwater > Lake | place: Lake Michigan... | reverse complement strand
GAACTGCAAACTCGCCTGCATCCAATACGAATAATAATAATAATAATAATAATTCTCAAAGATCAGGAACTCCCGGAGGACCAATTTCCAGCGAAGCGACTGAAAGCGAAGCGACTGAAAGCGAAGCTTAGTGTCTGACAAATTTATAAAAAACAAAAGTAGAGTAGTTTGTTCTGTAGTTTAGTTAAGTAAAAAAAATTGGGCTAAGTCCCTTTTTTTACGCTTCGCGAAAGGATCTTCATGGCATTATCGAACTCTTTTCACGAAGAATTCCTTCACTAGCTCCAAGATTTCTTAGTCCGAGTGTTGATGTTTTTTGATTTCATCGGTGCCCCATAATCCGCGGAAATTCAATTTCAGTCACCCTTCTTAGGTCGCTGAATAGCATGATAACTCGATAAATATTGCATAAGAGATTGTATATTATCCGCGAACCTAGGATCCCCGCGCTCGGCTTGTAAAAATACATCGCTGCGCAATTCCGAAAAAGAATAAGGCAAGGAAACCACGTTATAACCCGGCGGTGAATTAACGCCCACGTTCAATGGTGATCTCACAAAATAATATTTCTTATAGGAAGATTCGCTCGCCACATTCGCGTTCAACTTGAGCCACTCGACATTATGAACCAAGTATTTCAAAGTTGTAGAAGAGAACAAAACTACCGGTAAATTCGCAACACGCGACATAACCCACCAATCCAAATCCGTAATATAATACGCATCACTAAACACCACGTGTTCAAACGTGGATTTATTTGTCGTTATCAAATCCATAAGTTCGCGTTTCCCCTGCCGTCTCAATAACGAAATCATTTTATCGCGATATTCCGCCATTAATTGACTATACCCATTCCAAAGACTAGTTTTTACGTTTTGCACCGTGATCGATTTCGTATTCAAAACATGCTGTAATACATAAATCATAGGGATATAACTACAAATAATCGATTCGCCGAATATAATTTCCTTTGCCGAAGTGGGGAATACGATTTTCCAAGATCCCATCTTATCATTTCCTATTATTGTGCGCGTTTCTTTGATACAATCCAAAATATATTCATCGAGACGGTTCGATTCAGGATCGGCAACGTCGATTAATTCACGCTGAGCTTTCGTTGAAATCTCGTTGGAATATTTTACAGATAGCTCGGGTTTCGCATTATCATAATGAATATTAGCCACTCTAGCGTTCATGCTATAAGGAACCAGTCCTACAAAATAATTCATTAAAAGACCCTCCAACATGAATAATTCATTTGGCAAGATTTTATATTCCGTGCTGGATATATTCAAATAGGTCTTTGGGTTCAACATAAAAATCCTTATTCTGCGATATCTAATTAATTCATCCGCGACTCGAACGTAGTACGTTTTTTCATTATCTAATCCGCTCATTAGATTCGTCTTTGGAAAGAGGGGCTTGCATCCACCCGATTCAGTGGTCAAACAATATGGTTTACATTTGCCTCCCTCCTCTGTTTGATTGCAAGTGAGTATTTCTTCAAACTTATTCAACACTTCGGCGTCAAATGTCTGAAATGCGGTCGTTGGCGACATTAAGTCCCGTAAAATCGACGTTATCTTGGAAAGTTTGTCCCTATAAAAAACAGACCCCGCATCAAGCAAGTCTAATATCTGTTTTCGCTTCAATGAATTCGCATAATCATTAAACGCAAGTCTAACCGAATTTCGGAAAACCGTATAAAATTGGCTTTCCAATGAAATTTTTCGCATTGCTTCCACGCGCTCGGTGTCCTGCGTTTTCGAGGTCGCCATGGTCTTATCTACTCCTTTTTTAGAAATAATAGGGTAATTTAAATGATTCGTTACAGTAAGTTCGTCTTGGAAATCGTTCGCAATAGGAGGGTCGATTTGAATAAACTGATTGGTCTCTGTTAAAATTCCCACTATTAGTCGATCTTCCATCATTTTAATCTTAGGATAACACGTAATCTTTCCCGCGGTTTCGTTATGAATGCCGATCAATCGATCGCGTGTCGAGACGTAATCCAACCACAAAGCAGGATCGTCCATATAAAAAATGGGAATTCCATCAACTATTCCCGAGGGGAAACAAGGCAAAAATACACCCTCTTGCTCTACCTGAGTATTAACGCGTAATCCTATTATTTTGTTATTGTAGTTCATAACCTGACCAATTACTATATAATTATGCGCCTTCAAAATTCGAATAACGTCAATAGCAGGGGAAGCCTGTTTGAACTTATACACTCGAGGCATGCTCGGAATTGCGGTGCAGTGTTTCTTGCTAGAATTCTGAATGAGTTTCAACATCGTTTTTATATTTGCGATTGATTTATTCTCCATAAACGCCTTTTTCACGACAATCTCGCCGCCATGTTTTTCTTCGTATAAATGAATCGGTTCATACGTACTTGACTGTTTAATTAGAATAATAGTTTCTTTATTGGAGATGAAAGTGGACGAAGAATACGAATTCGTAGGGCAAATCATATGCACATTATTTGTAATGTCATTATCTGGAATTTCCATTATTACCAAATTAAAACCATCCCTCATAATACTAGGATTGGAATCAATAACTATGTCCCAAAGATAGGTGTGGTCCAATATGGAAGCGTCATCTCGTAAAAACGCCAAAAAGTTTTCATAAGACGCAATGGTTTCTTCCAAAAAATCCAATTGCGATTCGTCTTTGATGCTAAGACTTTTGGCGAATACAGAAGAGTCCAGATATTTATCGACATCGATTCCTTCTTGGTTGAAAGACTTGGGTCTGAATATTGCAGGAAGAGAACCATTGTGATATTTCAAAAACAAATCGAGAGTTATCGCCTTTGCCAGAATCTCGCGCATTTCTTGGATAGACGGGGATTTTGGTAACCCGTGTTTATATGCGTAAAAATAAGCCATACAACCTATGAACGACTGACGTTCAGATTGTTCTACGCCGTACCGTAACAAGATCTTTTCATCAGGTCGGATGAGCGCGGCGTTATGTGTTACCACGAGCTTATCTGCTTCCATTCCCAAAAATAACTGCATGGCGATAGGAAGAAACCCCCACCGATTTTGCGGCAATGGATAACTAACCGCTTTGATGATGTAATTCGACCCTTTTTTTCCGTCTGCGACTGAGGCTTCAGCGGCTTTCTCAGCTGCGTCATTTTGTGCACACTGACTGCGCATTTTCTTTAACTGCGCGGAATTCCAGTCTTTTCCGAAACAACAGGGTATACATAATCCCTCAGGATGGCGATCTTGTTTCAAGAACCCAGGGTGATGTTGAATATATTTCCCGTTTTTATCAAAATGCTCGGTTTTATTCGCAAACTCGTAGACGTATGCACCCTTAGGAACAACCTTGGCGTTCTGCGGAATAATATCTCCGCATACACCTGATTTCGCTTGTTCATCAGTGAGGGGAGTATTTGTTTTCAAACACCAATACCTCGGACAAATATAATAAAACGGTTTTTTAGGATCAGATCCATATTTGATGGCGTGATCATAGGATCCCGGGTTGGTCTTATCGATGCGTTCTTTTTCGTCTTCGGTTAAAATCACTGGCTGTCTACGATCGCTTGATGGGCAGGCGCGGGAATACAAATGATATTTACCCTGCGATTCGGTCAAAAACAACTTCGGATCACGTTTGTCCTTGGCTCTTTGGAACGGATTGGGTTTTTTCAATGACATTCCGTCAATATTGATCGCGTAATTATCGTCTGTTCCGCTTGCCGTTTCTCTTATTTCCGCTACGCTCGCGTCATCTTCGTCTTCATCTTCGTCTTCATCTTTGCTGCCATCGCCTCCCTCTTGGTCCTCTGATTCACTTATGTCTTCATCGTCTACTTGACTTGCTTCCTCATCATAGTCATCGAAATAAATGCCTCCTTCATCATCATCTTCATCGAGCTGTTCTTCTTCTTTTCCGAATTTCAATGGTTGAATCTTGTAAACTTCCGCTGTGGGAATTTCAGTGCTCGCCGAAATAACATTATCCTGTGCCAGAGGTGCGGGCTTTGATTCCCTTGTGCAAAATGCATCTATTTCATCAACAGAAAAAGAGGTACTCGATTTGTCTTGGGAAATCCTCAAAATCGTATCTATATAAATATGCAGAGAATCAATATGTGACAGATGGTTGATTTCATCAACTTCTGCGACTAGATTATTCGTCATCGATTCCATTCGAAAAATCGCGGGAAATCCAGGGTTTTCAATTACTTTTCCCGCGATCTCTTGATGTTCACTTCGATAATTCACCAAACGGTCGATTGCGTCTTCTTCTGACATGCGATAATTTGTCATAAGCGTGGTCAAGATATCACGATCGTCGTTTGCGGACTGATACATTTTCGTAATAAGCGCCGCTTGGGCATCCATCTCTTTAAAATTTTCTACGCGTTTGAATCGCATATTGGCTCCGGATACAACATCAGAATCAAATACGTCAAATACATTCCCAATGGATCCTCGCTGTTTTCCAAGGTCCACCTTTTTTTGAATAGGAAGAACAGCAACGTATTTATAACTCGAATCTTGAATCAAATCGTTATTCATTGACGTTAATAACCCAAGACTGTATCCCGACGACTGCAAAACATTATTTATGATCTGTATTACGGGATTCACTGCCGCCATAATAAATTGAGCAAATTCCTCCGGAAGCATTGGCTCTAATAAATCACCGTTTACACGCATTTTCGCATTGGTATCAAAAGATATGAAAACCTCGTTTTTCGATTCGTCTTGCAAATAAAGCGATATCTGGTGAGACCTTCCCATATCACGAATAAGACGTTTTACGACAGATTCCGATAATACAGGTATTTTCTTTCCATTCTGCGAAATATATTCGGAATAAAGGCGATACATATTTTCACGGCGTTTTCCTGGGTTATATTTGATAAACGGTGTGGATTTCGTAGCATGTATTGTTTTGAATATTGTGTCCAAGGGAAAAAGGTAATTCGACGACGGATTCAAAACAAAGGAATATTTCGTTATCCCGCGTCTTATATAGGGCTGTTCTATTTTACGCCGCCAGTAAATTTCGTGAAATATGTCGATGGATTCGTAATATTGAAGCGTGTTTTGACCCAATGCCTTCTTAGAACTACGAATCATATCTTCGCGATTATCATTCAATGAATCTCGCTCTACTATTCCGTTTTTGTATAGCAACGGGAAATAGAGTCGGCTCATTTGTTCCGGGTCCAATCCACTTTTGTCAGAGTTTTCAAATACGCTTTCTGCGAAGGAAACGTAGATATTATTCGAATCCAGCGACCCGTAATTCAATAACAACGTATTTTCAAAAAGCAACATCTGGTTGTCCGGGGATTCTTGGAAAACGGAGTATTTTACGTGAAACGGGTTCGCCGAAAACATATAGTTGTAACGATCTTGGAATTTTATCCCGAGAGGTTTCGCCAAGACACAAGTGTCTCCCTGCTGTAATTTCAGAAAGTCCTCGTATGTGTATGAATCCTTCGTCATATCCAGGTTGTTAACGTTGCTGGGTGTTATATTCAAATTCAATACGAGTTGCTTGAATTGTTGCTGCGTTAATTCGGAAGCATTTGATACTGACGTCGCGTCTTGGAACATTAGAGAAATATCCAATTTATTTGAGAAAAATCCAAACATATATATCTCTTCTAGAGCGACGGTTGATCCTAGTTCAAATATAATCTTTTGCTTTATGGAATGGATGGTATCGTCCGAATAAATAAATTGGTTTGAAAACGTGATCTCAGTTTTGTTCGATTCAAATAGCGCGAGCTCTAGATCGCTAAATAATTCTTTCATATCAGAAGATTTTTTATATTTATTGCAAAACACATATACGTGCTCGATTTTACCCGAAGCGTCCAAAATATGTATTTTATATATGTTATTCAATGGTGCGCCCTTTTCCATAATTTGATAGTATATATAATGCTATCAAATAATGCGCCGCATTTTTACTAATTAGTGATGCGCGTAAATATATATCATTTTATCGACGCAATGTTTTGCGTTTATGTTTTATCGCTCTTTTTTTTGTTTGTTTGTTTTTTATATTTTCATATTCGCCGCCAAAAAAATCAAAATCCAAACCAAAACTCAAATCAATACTTGGAAGGGATGGAAAGGATGGAAAGGATGGAAAGGATGAAAGGGATGGAAGGGATGGAAGAGAGTACGATGATGTACCTGAGCTCCATGGATTTCTTCTTGCCATGTCCAATATACCCAAGTTTCTTGTGTTAGTCATATTAACTGTGCTTCCCATGTCAGGTGTAAAATATTTTCTAGTAATTTCTTCACGGTAACCTTCCCTCGCTGCATCCATAATTCCAGCGTCCCTAAAGCCATTTTTCGAATAAGAAGCCGCCGCAAGACCAGTAGCAGCAAGACCGGCAGCAGCAACACCAGTTCTCGCAATACCATATTTCTTAGAACCATTGTTCTTAGCACTAGGTTTGTTAGCAACACTCGTGTTAGAATAATAAGGGTTCGAGTTGTAACGATCATTCGAGTTGTAACGATCATTCGAGTTGTAACGATCATTCGAGTTGTAACGATCATTCGAGTTGTAACGATCATTCGAGTTGTAACGATCATTCGAAGGAATAGGTTCAAGATAAAATTTAAAGCGTTTATCTTTAGTATTTACATATCCCGTCCACATAAACTTTGGTGCATTGCCATTGCCGTAACCTATTTCTTCAAGATAAATATAAGTCTTGCGGTTATAACTGTTTGTTATACCATAAATTCCGTATTCAATATAATACGGGCGGTCAGTTTTATCGTAATAAGGACGCCCTATAAGAAAACACGTTTCGCGACAGCTAGATAAAGTTGGATATTCACACCTATCATTATAGTTTTCTTTTATTGCTCTTATAAATTCTCGAGGCACTTCTGGTATATCTTCTTGCATTATATACAATAAACACACAAAACATATTTTTCTAAACGTCATAATAAGGATTATCGTTAATTTTCATGCCGCAATACTCAGTCGGCGTTTCTTTATAATCATGAGGATCATGAATGCCAGCTTCTTTGGCGCTTTCCAAGAGAAACTTGAAATTGTCCCAGAACTCCGTTTTGTGACCAATGGATTTCGTCGCCACGTGCGAAAGCTCGTGTATGGCAACAAACATCAACGTATGTTCATCAATCATCTGATCCTCGCCCTTGCGCTTCTTATTTAGACAGAACGCGATTTTCTCTCCCTTGTTCTCACTGTACGCAGTATATTCACTCGTCGGCAAGGTCTCCATTACTTTTTGAGGATGGAACCCTTTGACCAAGCGCTGAACGTTTTCTTGGTTCGGGTATTTTTCTCCCATATATTCCACTAACTTTTTGGATTTGTCGGTGATTTTCGCTAAAAGATCAGCCGCATCTTGGAGTTTCGCTCGGTCGCGGACGCAATATTTGTTACCATCTACCGTCGAAACGATACATTTTAATTGAAATGCGTCGGAATCAAAATACATATAGGCGGATATTACCAAAATGAATCCGATCATTACATATGCTAAAATATCCAATTTGTCCATCGTTTATATACGCGGAGAAAATTGATGCCACCCGCGGATAAGAATGGTAATAAATAAACATAATTACTTTATAATGATAAACGAAATTATTTCGGTTTCTAGTGAGGATGCTGTAATTTTGAAGCATTTGGAGAAACGACTCCTATTACCAAAGTCAAAGTTACAGGCTGTTTTGCCAATTACATCGACTAGACGCGATGCATTTGACACTATCAAAACCAAGTATTTGAATAACATTACTATATCCGATGAGGGTGTAAAGCGCGGGCTAGTCGCCATTTTGCCCAATATTTCGAAAGAAAAGGCAAATGAAATTGAGGATGCACATATTATTCACTGGATCGACGATGCGCTTTCTTATTCGCAAACGCTATTTAGAGATTTCAAATGGGAATGCATGCGGCAATTCGAAGCCATGCGCATAATCCGCCGATCTAATGTTCTAAGACAACAGTTTGATTTGACTAGAATAAACTCGCTTCCAAATGAGATTGAAGATCTTGTTCGTGAATATATCCTCCCGAAAACTCGGCTTGCAGTATTGGAAGCCGGATTCCCTGATATTGAGGTGCGTTTGAAACAAATGACTATGCCTTGGTTGAATGGCATTTTGAAAAACTGCGTTTATGCAGTGGTCGATCGAGTCAATAAAAAAATATATAATACGTATTCAAATGCTTCTAGGTCCAAAACGTACGGTGACTGTATCGACTATAGCTGGAATAAAATCAAACCGAAGATGTCGTATCGCGCGTATCGTAAAGCCGACGCAGTGGAACGCATATTGTTAGCGATTCGGACATGCCGTGATCTAGTGGACTGCCCGACTAATTATTTGGCACAGGAACTACATAAAGAAGCATTTCATATCTTTCATTCGGTCTTATACGTTCATCGGAAATTCTTGGAAAAAAAGGCACGCGGAAAACAGGGACGTTAGGGTTTGCTAATGAATAATCATGGTAAATCCCAACATCAATGACGCCAAAAAATGAAAAAACAAGTGATAAATTATATGATTCGTTGAACACCAAGATTTCGAGGAACTGATATGACTCAATGCCGCAAACACGATAACTCCGAACATACCAAAGGCAAATTCAACGACCTCTAATTTTTTCCAAGATAAAACGTATATTATCGCCAAAATTCCTATCGTTTTTGCCAAGCGACCGTCGATTTTATGAATAAGCGATCCATCGATCGGATTCGACCAAAATAATATTGATAGTGCGGCTTGTATAAAAAATAAAACCATGAATGCAGTTTCGTTCAAATCCAAAGGTAACTCTCTATTTCTAGAAACTAAATATGGTATTGCAAAAAATAATAGGCTTGATATTACTAATATGTGATTCATCGATAATTTCATTTTTGCAAGATGAAATTAACTGATATATTTTTAACTTTACCAATACGTAAACTTGGAACAGCGCTTTTTTACAGTAGATTCACCAAGTGAATCTTTCAACGGTCGATTCACAAAGTGAATCTTTAGCAAGCACATCCAAGTTCTAAAGGAACACGACCAAGGTCAGCTTCGTATGTGCTATTATTCCAAGGTCCCACATTCTGTTTGACAATAACAGGGTCCGAACGCAACTGCAAGTTCGCGTTCTTGAGTGTCTGTCCAATAGTATCTAAACCGATCAAACTACCGGCTTGTAATAAATCAGGAATCATGGGATTGGAATTGCTAATAGGATTAAGTTTAGACCACTCGCTATTCTGGTCCTTAGGTAAGAGATCGCCAGGATTGGCTACCGGTTGAGCCACATAGTTTCCGGGATTTGATGCGGTCGATGAGGGGACGCTTCCGTTTGTAGTCATGCCAGCGTTCGAAGCCCCCATCTGTTGATTACTTTGAGCAAAAGGTTTTACTGGTCCGGCGGCTTGGGGACCCATCATTTTGGCAACAGAATCAGCATAACCGTCGCGAATCGTTCCCTTCTTCCCCGAATAATTCATTAAAGCTAATACAATTAAAATTGCCACAACAACTATTAAAATTATCGATCCATTGGATTTTACAAAGTTTGAAAGCTCTTTGAACATCTCTTTCGTTTTATATAAACGGCGGATAAAATTATTTGTGCGGGTTTTGACCAAAAGTCATAATTTTTGCTAAATAAAAAGATAGAGGGTTTCATACACGCAAACTTTCTTCTTCATTATCACTTTCTTCGCTATCTTGAATGTCGTGAAGCATATATGTATTTTTAATTTGTTTCGCGTCCAAATAGGCAGAAAGAGCATATTTTCTCGCCAATTTTGCTTTACGTCTCGCCTCGCGATATAATTCATAATACACGTCATTTCTAGGTTTGATTTTTATGGATTCAGATTCTTCAACTTTATCTAAATTGATTTCATGCTCTCTTAGACCTTCATCGTCGGTTCGTTGAACCGGCAGTGTAGAGACACATTCGACGACGGATTGATTTTTATCTTCTGAAAGAGTCTCCTTTTTTGTTTCTAAAGTAGAATCAAATACTTCCCGGACAGATGCAACGGCGCCTTCATTTGTTCCCCGATCTTTAGAATATGATTCCGTCACGGAATGAGGTTCTGGTGGAACTTCCAATATTTTTTCTAAATCAGATGGCGAATCCTTGCCTTTTTTTTCCGTAAACGTTCCTATCAAGCATTTTTCGAAAAGGTCATCGTTCGATCTCACAACCATCATCTGTTTCATTTCGAATTCCACTTGAAAACTTCGAGCAGAGCATTTTATACCTTGGACTTCTATAATCGTTATCACGCTCGTGTTTTCGCCGATGGTTTCTGGGTCAACAGGTTCTTCGCTCTCGTCGTATATTTTTAGCGACATTTTTCCTAAACGTGCACCAATGTTGGTTCTAGCTAAATAAAATTTACCCGACTTGTAGCTTTTAAGAGGAGACGTGAAATAATTTTCGATATCAGGTAACTCCATGTCTGTCTCAAACCACTTCTCCCTATTTTTGTAAATGTAATTGCAAGTATAGTTTTCTAAATCCTCCATCCATCGAACAAAATTTTCGTTTTCATTCGTAAAAACTAAATCACAATACATGCGCTTCCCGCTTTTAGATATTCCGTCCTTGGTTTTACATTTAGGAGGTTGAATGTACAAAGGCGCGCCATTTACTAGGTATTTAATAAAATAATTTCCACCAGACATTACAGTAGGAGTGGTTAACGTTAATTTACTGAAATCAAAATCGGAATTTGTTTCATAAATACCCTCCATTATGTTCTTATTTAGATTTTTGTTAAACGATTTTTACGAACATCTAATGCGTTTCTAAACACATACGATAATATGTTTATAATTCAGAATGATATATGAAAAATATACGCGATACATGTATAGAATTTTTCAAAAACGAGGACACTGTTCGGAGTGTAAAGGAAATTGTTAAACCCATTGTGGGAATCATTTATAACGAAGCTTATCCATATCTATGGCTTTTATGTATTTATAATATTTTCTTGATATTCGTAGTTTTAGCAAATTTAATTCTATTACTGCATTTACTGAAAAAAACTAGAATATCAATCCCGAATTAAAATGTCGCATTAATATATAAATGTCGTGCGCTAGTAAAATAAGAGGAGGTTCTGGTGGCGCTTCGGGATTCGGAAGTTGCGTGTATGGAAACAACCCCCAATCTGTCGGCGCAGTCGCCGGTGGAAACCAAAACAATGCCATTGTAATGAACAGCAAATGCGGACAGATGCTCGGTGGAAAACGCAAAAGCCGTCGCCTCAGAAAATCGAGACTCGGTGGATCTGTGTTTGGTGATATCGCAATTCCCGCTGCATTTTTATACGCCAATACATATTACAAACCAAAACGCGGAAAATCTAAGGGGCGTCGTTACTCTATGCGCCGCTCGCGCCGTAGTCGACGTTAAATATTCTTGATTGTAATATAATGGATAATCAAGAATTGCAAATTGTAAAAAATAATCTCGTTGAAAACGTAAAAAGGTGGGTAACGTTAGACAGTCAACTCAAAATGATCGGAGATAAAACTAAAGTTATGCGCGACGAGAAACACACTCTTGGAAAAATAATAACTGATTATATGGTTGCTAATAAGATGGAAAATAAAAAGATAGGTATACACGACGGTGACATCAAAGTCTGTGAAAAAAAGGAATATACTCCGCTTACATTTGGTTATATTCAAGAATGTTTAGGAGAAATTATCGAAGATAAAGCACATGTTGAATACATTATTCAGCATTTGAAAGATTCGCGATCTATAAAAACGTCCAATGATTTGCGCCGAACTTATAATGCTTCAAAACTGTAGGTCAAACTAAACATTGTCTCTGCCAAAACGCTTACAGAATTTTATAAATATTTTTCTAAAGAATAGGAAGGGGTCGCAATGGCGCAAGCAGTACCGTAGGTTCCCTGCTAACTTATAAATCATAATGTATATATATAACAATATTAATGGAAAAGTATATGCAAAATGGAGGAGGCGGTGGATATTCTTATCCCATTCGAAACTTATTGAAAACCAACAACGCTGATCCGAAATTAATGACAGGCGGCGGAGGTGAAAGAAATTATGCGTCTTATGAAAATCTAGCTATTCCAATGGGTCTCATAAACGAGGCTTTTAGTCGAGACTTGAAATCTTGGAAAAGATGTGATGTAGCTGGAATTATAGACGATGCTACATTTGACAACATGTTTTCCATGATTTCCGAAAAGACAAAGGTTAACGGTAATATTTCCAAGAAGAACCGGTATTCAAAAAAACGAACTAGTCTCAAAATTCATTAACGCGCATTTTATTCTTTGGTTTTCGAAGAATAAAATTATAAGGAAACTAATATTCCGACCATTTATTCAAATTGTAAGAATTCAAATTGATTTTACCTTCTTCTATTTGTTTCTTGAAATAATTTGATTTTGAACTTATATTCGAATCGCTTTCACCCTTTGGGATTAAATTATTTTTCTTATAATCAAACATCTTCTTTTCTAGATCGCTAGGTGATTGTTTTTTACCGAAGCAATTTACTCCAAACATTAATTTTGAATTTTCCATGTATCCACCATTAACTCCGGGTCTTCCGCAATCATTTTTTGAATTCTTCGTCGTCTGTAATTTATTCCATGTTTCTTTTTGAGTAGGGAATAGTGCCATTTGTCCTTCTGACCATCCGTAATTACACCACTCTCCGCCTTTCTTATAGGCTTCTTCAATTTCGTCATAATTAGCTAATCTGGCTCCATAAGCACCGCATATATTTTTTGCATCTTCGTATGAATATATATTTTCAGAAATATTAAACACTTCGTTTACCTTTGATCCAGGAGCGCCGGTAGTTGCATTGGGAGAACCAGTAGTTGTATTGGGAGAACCAGTAGTTGTATTGGGAGAACCAGTAGTTGTATTGGGAGAACCAGTAGTTGTATTGGGAGAACCAGTAGTTGTATTGGGAGAACCAGTAGTTGTA
>Ga0209135_1000581_pt1 | contig 13059 bp, 15 predicted proteins | sample LauGreSBDMM110SD_4_FD_187570 | JGI IMG/M metagenome (GOLD analysis project Ga0209135, IMG submission 187570) | Freshwater lake microbial communities from Lake Michigan, USA - Su13.BD.MM110.SD (SPAdes) (version 3) | ecosystem: Environmental > Aquatic > Freshwater > Lake | place: Lake Michigan... | reverse complement strand
TGATAATAAGTGGCGCATTATCCGGCCGCCTCTTCAAGTAGAACTTCATCTATGCCATCAGTTTCACTCAGATGCACCTTGATAATCTGTTGCGGTGACGTCGGCAGATTCTTTCCAACATAATCGGCCTTAATTGGCAGTTCACGGTGACCGCGATCAACCAAAACGGCTAGTTGCACTGTTCTTGGTCGCCCTACTTCGCCAAGGGCATCGAGTGCTGCGCGAATTGTGCGGCCAGAGAAAAGTACGTCATCGATAAGTACTACATTTCGGTTTTCGATACCTGAAGCTGGAATGAGAGTGGGAGCTAGCGCTCGCGGAGCACGTAAGCGCAAGTCATCTCGATGCATGGTGATATCTAGAGTTCCACACTCAACCGGCTTGCCTGTGATCGATTCAATGGCGGCGGCTATGCGAAGCGCCAAGTGGGCACCGCGAGTTGGAATACCTAAGAGCGTAATTGTCTCGGAACCTAAGTTTCGTTCCAGAATTTCATGGGCAATACGAGTAATAGCGCGAGCTATATCTGGCGCAGGCAGGGCAACACTCATCTAAATCTCCTTCCCCGCCTCGCAGGACGGGTCGTTAAAGGATGCTGGGAAAGGATACCAGTACTGGCGGTGCCCTGTGGATAGCCCTGAACTCTGTTCCCTGCCAACCCATACTCTCGCGGGATGTACCAGCAACCCACAGTGAGCGAGATAAATTCAAAGCTACGAGCAATTAGACAGTCAAAGTCCCTTTCACTTTCCGATGTGGAGAGCTTAAGTGAGGGCCGAATCAAAGCAGTCGTCTTGGGATCATACGAACGAGGGGCAAGATCTTTAAGCGTTAAGCGCGCACTGCAGATAGCCGCCCTCTACCAAGTGCCGATATCAGAAATATTCGGTCACCGGGAGCACGTGAACAGACACAGCGAAACGAAAATCATTCTTGATCTAAGGCTTGTCAGTCACCGAGTTCAACAAGAAGGAAGGCACGAGATTCAAAGGTATATAGCCCTGTTTCGTCTCTTGCAGAAGATAGTCAGAACTCGTCAAGATTGGAATGGTGAGGTCATCTCCTTACGAGCAAATGACATCGCAACACTGGCCCTACTCTTTAACGAGGGCGAAGATGAGGTGGTGCGTTGGCTTGAGCAAGAAACGCTCTTGTTGAAAATACGTTAACTAACGGGCGATACTAGCCTTAATCGTGGAAATTCTTCCCAAAACACCGTGAATGTACCCAGCTGACTCATCAGTAGAAAGATCTCTTGCAAGATTCAGTGCTTCATCAATTGCAACGCCATCTTCTACATCATCTGACCAAACAATTTCGTAGATAGCCAGCCGCAGAATGTTACGATCTACAGCGGGGAGTCGATCCATATCCCAGCCCTGGGCATACGTCGCAATCAGTTCATCAATTTTTCTACGGTTTTCGGTGATGCCACCAATGAGCGCTTTGGTGAAATCTCTAATAGGTCTCGCATCTGGGCCCTCATCTGGGACACCTCGAAGAATCAATAAATCAGCCACCGATGAACCTCGGATATCTGACTCGTAGAGTAGATCCAAAGTTTGTTTGCGAGCTTTACTGCGAGCTGACACTAGTTAGCGCGACCTAAATAAGAACCATCGCGTGTGTCAACAAGAACAATCTCATCCTGCTTAATAAACAATGGGACCTGAATCTGAATTCCAGTCTCAACTGTGGCCGGCTTGGTTCCACCTGAAGAGCGATCGCCTTGGAGTCCTGGCTCGGTGTATGTAATTTTAAGTGGGACAGATGCTGCCAATTCAAGATAGAGCGGGTTACCTTCGTGGATAGCAACTATCGCCTCGGTATTTTCTAGCATGTAATTAGCAGCTTCACCTACGGTGCCAGCAGAGATGGTCATCTGATCAAAATTTGTGTTATCCATAAAGACGAAATCATCACCCTCTTTATATAAGAAGTTCATCTCTCGCTTTTCCAGGATCGCGATTTCAATCTTCACGCCTGCGTTAAATGTCTTATCGACTACCTTGCCTGACATTACTTGCTTAAGCTTTGTACGAACGAATGCCGGACCTTTGCCAGGCTTGACGTGCTGAAATTCAACTACAGTCCAGAGCTGACCATCGATATCGAGTGTCATACCATTTTTTAGATCATTTGTAGATGCCACGATAACTCCAGTTCATGCCTTCGCTCATCGAAGTGCAATAGAGAGCGAACTTTACCTCATCAAATTATGTGAGAAGTGCCTTCAAGGCGATGAGCGCTAGTACATAGGAATTAGGCCCAAAGCCACCGATAGTTCCATTGGCCACACCAGAGATAACAGAGGTATGACGGAACTCTTCACGAGCAAGAGGGTTGGAAAGATGCACCTCAATTAAGGGCGCTTTAACCAAGTCCACTGCATCGCGAATTGCATATGAGTAATGAGTAAAGGCAGCAGGATTGATGATTACCGGGGTATTGGAATCAGCGGCTTCATGCAACCAACCGATTATCTCTGACTCATCATTGCTCTGACGCACATCAGCTTCAAATCCATGAGTCTTCGCAGCACTCTCAATATGGCTCACTAGCGCTGGGTAGCTCATATCGCCATAGATAGAAGAATCACGGATATCAAGTCGTCCTAGGTTTGGACCATTTAGAACTAATACCTTCATTGGCTAACCTTCTCATATGCGACTAGAAGTTGGTCGTCAGTTGCAGTTTCGACTCTCGCGGTCTGCGCGATCTCGGAAATAACCACAAAGCGAATCTGTTTCCCGCGTGATTTTTTATCAACTCTCATGGTGGCCAGCAGGTTAAGCCAATCGCCTTGCGGATAGCGAACCGGCAGTCCCAGCTGGCTTAGAATTTTTAGGTGCTGATCAACTATCTCCTGGCTCATCAGACCAAGTGAATGGGCTAGGTGGGCCACAAATACCATTCCAATAGCGACACATTCACCATGGCGAAGTGAGTACTTACTTTCCAGCTCCACTGCATGACCAAAGGTGTGTCCATAGTTGAGAATCTCGCGTTCGAAACTCTCCTTGAAATCAGCAGACACGACTTCAGCTTTGACAGAGATGGCTCGATAAATAAGTTCTACCGTCAATTCACGCGATGCGCGGATGTCGGAGATGCGCTTATCTCCAATCAAAGAAAGTATCTGCGCATCGCGAATGAATCCACACTTGACCACCTCTGCCAGGCCTGCTGCAAAATCACGATCGCCTAGCGTCGACAACCATTCCGGATCAATAACTACTTCTATCGGAGAATGAAAAGCACCAATCAGATTCTTTCCGAAATCGCTATTTATGCCGGTCTTTCCTCCGACGGCTGCATCAACCATTCCCGCCACAGTGGTGGGTATTGCAACCCAATCCAAACCGCGTAACCAAGAAGCCGCGGCGAAACCAGCAAAATCTGTCACTCCTCCCCCACCGATTGCCACAATCAAATCAGAGCGGGTGAAACCCGCTGAACCCAACCAATCCCACACCTTCAGCAGCGTCTCTGAGCTCTTACCCTTTTCCGAATCTGGTATCCCAAAATAGAAAACTTCCGAATCCTGCGCCTCAATATTAGGGATTGCAGATTTCATAGATTCGGAGAAGATAATGGCAATACGTTCCCGCTCCTTGAAGTGACGGGCCAAGGCCTGCAAATATGGAGTATCTATCAGAACTGAATATGCGCGTTCTGCGCGAACGGAGATCTCTCTCATTTAAGAACCTCGAGAATCTCGGAAACGATGTCGCTCTGGGATCTTTTGTTCACATCAACGACTGTATCGGCAATCGATTCGTAAATCGGGCGGCGCGCTTCCATCAGTGTCTGCCATTGCCCACGCGGGTTGTTCAGTAATAGCGGACGATCACGGTTGAAGCCGATGCGTGGGGCAACACTTGCTAGTGAAATATCCAAGTAAATAACGTGCGAGGTGGTTGTCTGCAGCGCTGATTGCGCCTCTATTGAAATCGGAGCTCCACCGCCGAGTGCTAACACCGTGTCATTAGCCTCGAGTTCTTGGCGCAACACCTCTTTCTCTATGACGCGAAAGGCTTCTTCACCATCTTCGATAAATATCTGAGAAACGGATTTCTGCGCTCGTTGCTCAATCACTGAATCGGTATCTCGAAATTCTAGAGAAAGCTTATGCGCTAGAGATTTCCCAATTGTTGTCTTGCCTGAGCCCATCGGGCCGATAAGAATTATTCGTGGGGCCATGGTTTGGCCTACTTGAAACGCAAATTCTTCATGTATGACTCAAAGTTTCGGCGCACTTCCTGGACCGAGTCACCACCGAATTTCTCAAGAACTGCCTCAGCTAGAACAAGTGCCGCCATCGCCTCTGCTACAACTCCCGAAGCAGGAACAGCGCATACATCAGATCTCTGATTAATCGCCTTGGCAGCCTCGCCAGTCTTCACATCAATAGTGTCTAACGCCTTCGGAACTGTAGAAATGGGTTTCATTGCGATTGAGACTCGAAGAATCTCACCGTTGGACATTCCGCCTTCAGTGCCTCCTGCGCGATCCGTGCGTCTAGCAATGTGGCCATCCTTTGCGCGTTCAATCTCATCATGAGCAACCGACCCTCGGCGAGTAGCGGTTCTAAAACCATCGCCAATCTCCACACCTTTTATCGCCTGAATCCCCATCATGGCAGCAGCAAGGCGGGCATCTAATCTACGATCCCAATGAACGTGTGAACCCAAGCCTGGCGGCAAATTGTAAGCAAGTACTTCGCAGACCCCGCCTAAAGTATCGCCATCTGCGTGTGCGCCTTCGATCTCCGTAATCATCTTCGCACTTGTTGCAGGATCGGTGCAACGCACGGGATCTTCATCAATTCTTGACATGTCATTCTCATTTGGGAGTTCATAGTCATCGGGAATACGAACTCGACCGATAGAAACCACGTGGCTGAGAATCGTTATTCCCACCGATTGCTCTAAGAATTTTCTAGCGATAGCACCGAGTGCGACTCGCGAAGCTGTCTCACGCGCACTGGCTCTCTCTAAAATCGGCCTGGCATCGTCAAAATCATACTTTTGCATTCCTACTAAATCAGCATGACCCGGCCTTGGTCTTGTTAACGGTGCATTACGCGCTAAATTCTCAATCTCATCCAGCGACACTGGATCGGCTGACATAACTTTCTCCCACTTGGGCCACTCACTATTTCCCACTTGCACTGAGATAGGACCACCTTGAGTAGAACCCAATCGAATACCCCCCAGAATACTTACCTTATCTGCTTCGAAATTCTGTCGGGCTCCGCGACCCACTCCAAGTCTGCGGCGTGATAAGTGAAAATCAATATCGGCAGTGGTGATCTGAACATGGGCCGGGACTCCCTCGATGATTGCCGAGAGGGCTTGACCGTGAGATTCGCCCGCAGTGATCCAACGCATGTGCCTATTCTGGCAGAAAGTATTGCAAACTCGCTCGCTATTTACTCACCGTGATAATAAAAAAGCGAGATACGACGCACATATCGCCGGGGCTAGTGCGATATCGCCTCGGATCCGGAATCGGACCGCAATTGTTAGTACCGTCAAGATTGAGATGGCCACCACAAGAAATGATAAATAAGTGGTGATTGCCTCGACTGGGATGGCTACGAGAGCTACCGCGACCAGTAATTTCACATCCCCTCCACCTACTCCCCCAAAGATGCCCATAAGTAAGAGAACACCAAAAAACAGAATTCCTGTGAGGAAGTAGATCTGAAAATTGCCTTCGATAAGAAGTAAGGCTGAGATGAGAACGATAGATAGATTCGTAATTCTGTGATGCCATAGATCAAAGAGACTGATATAAATTGATAAGAGAATAATCAGCGTCATGTATCGAGCCTAGGCAAAGCAGGCTCGTGGAATTAACTAGCTGTGGATGAACTACGCACGTAGCGCCGAGCGCAAATGCGTTGCCAACTTCTCTCGGTCTAGGCTTTGACCCAGCACCAATTCCAATTGATCGATTCCCTGATACAGCAAGAGTTCAAGACCACCAATAACTTTGCCGCCAGAATCTCTCCACGCCCCAGCAAGTACTGTCGGCCAAGGTTTATAGATGACATCAAAAAGTACACCACTCGTTCCACCGCGCACAGAATCAGCTAATAGATCGGCTGCACCTGCAGGAGTTGTATTTACAACCAAGTCATAGGATTCGAGATTGGCACCTGTATTCCAAGGGATATATTCAAATTCAGATGTAGTTACCGATGACTTGAGTGCAGGGGCTCGCACTGAACTTCGTCCAAGAATGTGAATCTCTTTCGAAATGCCATCCATCGCACCTGCAACTGCCCGCGCAGTCCCACCTGCGCCAAGAATAAGTACTCGGTTGAAAGTCTGAAGACCTGCATGGGCCAGTGCTGAAAGGAATCCGGATCCATCAGTAGATGTCAGTGACCATTCACCATCTTTTTTCCAGAGCGTATTCGCAGATTGAATCTTGGCGAGTAATGAATCGCTATGAATAGAAAGAAGGAGAACCTCTTCTTTTAAGGGCATCGTAAGCGAGAAGTAATCGAACTCCTCACCGCGCTTTTCAATAAAAGATGCCAGCGCACCAGCGGGAACTTCGATGGGCTCGTAGCTTCCCGCTACTCCTAAAAAGGAGAAGGCGGCGCGGTGCAGACGTGGAGAGAGTGAATGGGTGATGGGCGAACCCAATACGGCACCTCTAATCACTTCTCACTCCTAAACTTTCCGGCCCGCAAATTCTTTTTGTACTCAAATTTCCACTCATTAAATTGGGCGATGTCGGCGGTAAATCGGGTATCACCAGGTGCCACAGTAATGAAATATAGCCAGTCACCTTCTTGTGGAGATACCGCCGCGCGCATGGCCGCTGCCCCAGGATTATTTATTGGTCCAGGCGGAAGCCCGTATCTCTGATAGGTGTTGTAACTTGATGTGAGCATCGTCGATTTTGTGCTCAAGAAAATATTCCCACGAGATTGCATCACATAATGCACGGTCGAATCGAACTGGAGCGGCATCCCCTTCTTTAATCTGTTGCGCACTACTTGAGAGACCTTAGAAAAATCCTTCTCGCTACCCTCTGCCTGAATAAGGGAAGCGATAACCAGTAACTGCGCTGGGGTGTATCCAATCCCTGATTGGGAGAAACCTGCCCTTTTCATCTCTTTCTCAGAACGATTGATCATGGCAGAAAGCGCTTCGCCTGCCGATGTTGTTGACGCAAAACTGTATTGCGCAGGGAATAGCAGACCTTCTATCTTAGTAAAGCCCTGAGGCTTTAAAAGGGATTGCAAAGCAGATTTTACATCTTCTTTCTTAAAGCCCGCACGATACATCTGAGGTAATACCTCGTTCACCCACATACCTTCTGTGATGTTGATCAGCCCAATAATCCTCTTTGAGTCTAGTAACTGCGCAAGTGATTCATTCACACATAGATTCTTCTGCAACCTATGAGTGCCGGGTGCAACCTTTGCGGCCCTTGCATCAGCAACCGCTAAACGAAAGTATGCCCCTGAAGATTTTATAACTCCAGCCTTTGCCAAGGATGCACCGATAGAAGATCCGGCTTCTCCAGATTTAATTCTTATAAAGACTTCTTGATCCGATGGTGCACCGCAGTTGAAATCAGGGGCGGATGAATCTAAGTTGCGCACAGTATCAAGACCGAAAGTGACTACAAAGACCATTACACAAGCAAGGCCAACTCTAAAGATTGGGATTTTAAGCAAGTTTTTCAATAGCTAATCCTTGTTCGAGAATCGCAACAGCTGCCATGGCATCAATTACTTTCTTCGAATCACGGGTATTGACCCCCGCATCTCGAAGCTTCTTCTGAGCTGATACTGAAGAAAGCCTCTCATCAACATATGTGACGCTTATCCCGAAGGTCTCTGTGATCAAATCACCAAAAGTCTTAGCTTTGGCAACACTGTCACCACTTTCACCTGACATATGTTTTGGTTCCCCGACAAATACCGACACCGGTTCATACTCGGTAAAGATTGCAGTAAGTTCGGATACTAGAAGCGGACTCTGCGCCTGCAACACAGTCAGTGGAGTGGCAAGTATCCCGTCAGGATCACTAATTGCCACACCGATACGAGTATCCCCGTAATCGAAGCCAATTCTTCGACCTCTCATCGGTTATTTCCCAGTGATTGAATCTTCGATAGCGGCAAGGGCCAATGAAGATTTCGATGTATCAACGCCACCGCCTTGTGCGACGTCATCTTTTCCACCTCCACCTCCGCCCAAAATTGCTGAACCAATCTTGACCAAAGCACCCGCTTTAATACCCTGCTCCCGCGCCTTCTCGCTCACTGCAACAATTAATACTGGTTTTGAATCCACTGAACTAATTAACGCAACTGCCGACTGCGCAGTGCGATTGCGCAAATCGAGGGCAATCTTTCTTAAATCATCTGCGACGATTGAATCAGGTAAAATCGCAGTGATAACAGTTGTTCCACAAATTACTTTTGCGCCTTTCAGCAATGACTCAACCTGACCCAAGGCCTGCGCAGATCGGAAGACTGCCAATTCCTTTTCAATCTCTTTCATCTTGCTAAGTAGCTCTGAAATCTTCTCCGGAAGTTCCTCTGCCCGCGCACCCTTCATGAGTTCAGTTAATGAGTTGAGCAGTAGATGCTCACGAGCCAAGAATTTATAAGCGTCGATTCCAACGAGCGCCTCAACCCGGCGCACACCTGCACCAATTGAAGATTCACTTAAGAGTTTGATAACACCTAATTGTCCAGAGCGCTCCACATGTGTGCCACCGCAGAGCTCGCGCGCCCAGTCACCGACGCTGACCACACGCACTTGGTCACCATACTTTTCACCAAAGAGTGCCATCGCCCCACTCTTCTTGGCTGCTTCCTGCGTCATAACTTCTGCAGTAACTGCCAGGTTATCCAACAAGAGTGTATTGACCCGAGATTCAACATCATTTAATACAGATGTTGGCACCGCTCCCGTGGAAGGGAAATCAAAGCGGAAACGACCCGGTGAATTCTCAGAGCCTGCTTGGGTTGCAGTTTCACCCAGTAGCTCACGGAAGGCTTTATGCACCATGTGAGTTGCAGTGTGTGCACGTGAGATTGCGTTACGACGTTCAACATCGATAACAGCCTGCGCAGAAGAATTAACGTTCGCCTCCCCCGATAATATTCTTCCTCTATGCACTGAAAGCCCATTGACCGGGGTTTGCACATCGTCAATTTCAATGACGGCTCCCGTTGAAAGTGTAATTACTCCACCATCAGCAAGTTGGCCACCACCTTCTGCATAAAACGGTGTGCGATCAAGAATCACCTCAATCTCCTGACCAGCATGAGCTGATGCGACACTCACCCCATCTAGCAAGAGACCAGTAATCTTTGATTCCGCGCTGGTGTGGGTATATCCAATAAATTTTGTCGCACCCGATGCATCTGCAATCTTTTTATACTCAGATACATCTGTATGGCCACTCTTCTTTGCCTTCGCATCAGCCTTTGCTCTATCGCGCTGCTCATTCATCAGCCTGCGGAATCCATCCTCATCAACTTCAAGGCCTTCTTCCCGGGCCATCTCTAACGTGAGATCAAATGGGAATCCATAGGTATCGTGAAGCTTAAAGACTTCATCTCCAGGAAGAACTTTCTCCTTGCTCGCCTTGATTTGTGTCGATGCCAAGTCAAAGATCTGTGTGCCACTTTTGAGTGTTTGTAAAAATGACTCTTCCTCGGAATCTGATACAGCGAGAATCCGTTTCTGATCTGAAATCAGTTCTGGGTACTGAGCTCCCATCGCTCCTATCGCGGCAACAGTGAGCTCGGACATGATGGGATCGTTCACACCAAGTAATCGCATATTTCGAATTGTTCGGCGCATCATTCGGCGCAAAACATAACCGCGCCCTTCATTCCCGGGAGTAACGCCATCGCCAATTAGCATCGCTGATGTGCGGGCATGGTCTGCGACAACGCGTAGAGCAATATCTGACTTTTGCGAAGAACCGTAGCTCACACCCGATAATTCAGAAGCTCTTGTAAGAATCTTCATCGTGGTATCAATCTCATAGATATTTTCAACACCTTGCAGAAGCGCAGCTGTTCGCTCTAAACCTAAACCGGTATCAATGCTCTTTGCAGGCAGTTCACCAAGAATTGGATAACCCTCTTTACCGCCGCCAGCGCCACGCTCATTTTGCATAAAGACCAGATTCCAAATTTCCAAATAGCGATTCTCATCGGCAATCGGACCACCATCAACTCCGTATGCGGGACCGCGATCGAAATAGATCTCAGAACATGGACCACAAGGACCCGGAACACCCATCGACCAGAAATTATCTGCCATATCTCTACGCTGTATTCGTTCGCGAGGTACGCCGATCTTCTTATGCCAAATATCTGCAGCTTCGTCATCATCTAAATAGACGGTCACCCACAACTTATCTTCCGGAAAACCATATCCGCCGTCATTGATTGGACGTGTGAGAAGTTCCCAGGCAAGTGCGATTGCACCTTCTTTGAAGTAATCACCGAAAGAGAAGTTGCCACACATCTGAAAGAAAGAAGCGTGACGAGTGGTTTTCCCTACTTCATCGATATCTAGCGTGCGAACACATTTCTGCACTGAGGTGGCACGTTGATATGGTGGCGTTACTTCGCCGAGGAAGTACGGCTTAAAAGGCACCATGCCAGCGTTAACTAAGAGCAGGTTTGGATCATCGGCTATCAGAGATGCTGAAGGAACAACTGTGTGCGTCAAGCCTTGGCGGTTTTCGGATTCAAAGAAGCGCAGCCAGCGCGAACGTATCTCGGAAGATTCCACTAGTTACATTCACCCACTCTGACTATTGAGATTTCTGACTAGTCAGATTTCTTTTTCGATTTACGACCCTTACTCATCTGAGCAGCGCTGATAAGAGCGCCCGCAACCTTGACAGCTGGACCGTTCTTATCCATAAAGCCCGTTGTTGCATCTGTAACTTTTGTAGTAACTTCTTCGACATTCTTGGTGATCTTGGCAAAGCTTGCTAGCGGGCTATTGATCAGTTCTAGTGTGCGAGTTGACTCAGTCAGAAGGGGGGTTGTGTCTTCGGTGATGGCTTTGAGCGAGACCTTTGCCTCATCGATGAATCTACCCACGCGGATAACGGCGTAGGCAACTGCCACGGCAATCACAAAAAGTGATGCGGCCGCGATAATTGTTGCGATTCCACCAGGACCCATATCTCTAGCCTACCGGAATTAATCCTTCGGAGGTGTCCAATCGATTGCCGCCTCTTTACGTTGCGCGGCAGTAATGGGAGTTGGTGCACCAGTGAGTGGGTCTCCCCCGCTGGCTGTCTTTGGAAAGGCGATGACCTCGCGGATTGAATCCGAATTTGTTAGTAGCGCACACACTCGATCTAAACCAAGTGCGATTCCACCATGTGGAGGCGGCCCATAATTAAAAGCTTCTAGCAAGAACCCAAACTTGCTCTGTGCTTCTTCATCACTTAAACCAATAACTGAAAAAACATCCTTTTGCATCTCTCGATCGTGAATACGAATCGAACCGCCGCCTAACTCAGTACCGTTTAGCACAATGTCATAGGCATAGGCCAAGGCAGGTTCAGGATCGCTCTTGAAACTCTTGGCAAACTCTGGCTTAGGACCGGTAAATGGATGGTGAACTGCAGTCCAACCTCCGCCATCGGTAGCTTCAAACATTGGGGCATCTACTACCCAGACAAACTCCCACGTTCCTTGTTTAATCAGATCACAACGCTTACCAATTTCTACCCGCGCTGCGCCCAATAGTTGTTGCGATGAAGCTCTATCCCCAGCTGCGAAGAAGATTGCATCCCCTGTTTTAGCGCCAACTGCTGCCACAATTCCAGCTTGTTCAGTCTCAGAAATATTTTTTGAGACCGGCCCACCAAGAGTTCCATCGCCATTGACCAAAATATAAGCAATACCTTTCGCCCCACGCGCTTTTGCCCAATCTTGCCAAGCATCAAGTTCACGACGTGGTGAATGCGCACCCCCTGGCATGATGACTGCTCCTACATATGGAGCCTGAAAAACTCTAAAAGGAGTCTGACTAAAGAAATCAGTCACTTCAACTAACTGCTGACCGAAACGAAGATCTGGTTTATCAGATCCGTAGTTGTTCATAGCATCTGCATATGACATATGCGGGATGGGAGTCGGAATATCGTAATTAACTGCCTGCTTCCACACCTTCACCAGAATCTTTTCTGCAACTGCCAAAATATCTGCTTGGTCAATAAACGACATCTCAATATCTAACTGGGTAAATTCAGGTTGGCGATCTGCGCGGAAGTCTTCATCGCGGAAACAACGTGCGATTTGGTAGTAACGCTCCATGCCGGCGACCATGAGTAATTGCTTGAAAAGCTGCGGAGATTGCGGAAGCGCATACCAACTACCTGGCTGCAAACGAACTGGAACCAGGAAATCGCGCGCACCTTCTGGCGTTGATCGTGTGAGATAAGGAGTTTCAATCTCATAAAAATCAAGCTCTTCCATTACGCCACGAATAGCTGAGGTCACTCGAGACCGCAGTCGTAAATTCGCGGCCGGACCTTCCCGGCGTAAATCTAAATACCTATAACGAAGCCGAACTTCTTCAGAAATATCTACTTCACTTCCTGAATCAACCGGGAACGGAAGCGGTGCTGATTCGCTAAGAACCACAATGTCATCGCCCATGATCTCTATTGCACCAGTCGGGATATTCGCGTTCTCATTTCCGGAAGGACGCAAGGCAACTTCTCCAGTAATTTGTAGACACCACTCAGCGCGTAGTTGACCGGCAAGTTTTTCATCACGGATAACTACCTGCACTGAACCTGTGCCATCACGCAAATCGATAAAGGCCACCCCGCCATGATCTCTGCGACGAGCCACCCAACCAGCCAAGGTGACTACTTGGCCCAAGTGAGTAGCGCGTAAAGAACCAGCGTCATGATTTCTCAACATTACTAAGCCACCTTTAAGAAATGAGTGCGTTAGAGCGAAAGTGCCTGACGTAACTGATCCCGCAATTGCGTAATCTTAACCGAAGTTAGAACTCCATCACTCAT
>Ga0209135_1000580_pt1 | contig 13064 bp, 10 predicted proteins | sample LauGreSBDMM110SD_4_FD_187570 | JGI IMG/M metagenome (GOLD analysis project Ga0209135, IMG submission 187570) | Freshwater lake microbial communities from Lake Michigan, USA - Su13.BD.MM110.SD (SPAdes) (version 3) | ecosystem: Environmental > Aquatic > Freshwater > Lake | place: Lake Michigan... | reverse complement strand
GTATTAGGTCATGATTTTTCATGCCTTAATTCGGGACAAAGGGCAGTAGCTCAATTGGCTAGAGTTGCCGTCTCCAAAGCGGCCGGTTGGGGGTTCGAGTCCCTCCTGCCCTGCAAGGTAGTTGTAAAAGTTTTAACTTAAAGAGTGAAGAAAAGGAATAGACAGATGAGCGAAGAGATCCTCACAACTGAGGAACCCACCGGGTTCTTTGGTCGCATCGCCCTGTTCTATCGCCAGGTTATTTCTGAATTAACTAAGGTTGTTTGGCCAACTCGAAATCAATTAACTACCTACACCGCAGTGGTTTTAGTTTTCGTCGCTTTTGTTATTTTAGTTGTTTCAATATTTGATTTAATTTTGACCAAAATCACTTTCTGGGTATTTGGCTAAGGCGAATAGGAAAATATGATGTCAATCGATACGCCAGCAAATCCACCAGTGGATGCATTTGAGGCTGCGCTCGCTGTAACTGAAGCTGCGCCAGTATCTGAAGAGGTAATTGCTCCAGTAATTGAGGACGTAGTTGAAGAAAATACAACTGAAGAAAATGATGAGAATGCCGAGTTTCGTACCGCTCTTCGCAATGCACCAGGTGAGTGGTTTGTTGTTCACTCATACGCTGGCTACGAGAAGAAGGTAAAAGGAAATTTAGTTAACCGTATTCAATCTTTAAATATGGAGGATTTCATATTCCAGATTGAGGTACCAGAGGAAGAAGTACGCGAGCTTAAAAATGGCTCTATTAAAATTGTTAAGCGCAACGTATTCCCAGGTTATGTATTGGTCCGTATGGAATTAACTGATGAGTCTTGGTCATGTGTTAGAAACACACCAGGTGTTACTGGTTTCGTAGGAAATGCTCATCATCCATCACCATTGACCCTTCCTGAGGTTGAAAATATCTTGGCTCCTCGTCCACTTAAGAAGGACGGCAAGATTGCGATGAAGGACATTGATTATGCAATTGGTGAATCGATCACCGTTATGGATGGACCTTTTGCAACCTTGCCAGCAACGATCTCAGAGATCATGCCAGAGCAAGCTAAGTTAAAAGTTTTGGTTTCAATATTTGGCCGGGAAACTCCCGTTGAACTTTCATTCCACCAAGTACAGAAGATTTAACTAGAAAAGAAAAGGAAAAAAATATGGCACCGAAGAAGAAGGTAACCGCACTTATTAAGTTGCAGATCCAGGCTGGAGCAGCAACACCTGCACCACCGGTTGGTCCTGCTTTAGGTCAACATGGTGTGAACATCATGGATTTCGTTAAGGCGTACAACGCAGCAACTGAGAGCCAAAAGGGAAACATCATCCCAGTCGAGATCACTGTATTTGAAGATCGTTCTTTCACATTTATTACGAAGACTCCACCAGCTTCCCGTTTGATTCTAAAAGCTGCTGGCATTGAAAAGGGATCTGCGATCCCTCACAAAGATAAGGTTGCAAATCTAACTAAGTCACAGGTTGAAGATATCGCCAAGCAAAAGATGGTGGATCTAAATGCTAATGATCTAGAGATGGCATCAAGAATTATTGCCGGTACTGCTCGTTCAATGGGTATTACTGTCTCTAATTAATTAAAACTGTGGGAGAACCTCGCTGGTTCGCAAATACCACAACCCCAATCTTGAAAACCCTTTCAAGATTAACCAAGAGGAGAAGAAATGAAGCGCAGTAAGAAATACAAGGCCGCCGCAGAAAAGATAAAGCTAGATAATCTTTATATGCCAGGTGAGGCGATGAAGTTAGTAAAAGAGACTTCAACTGTTAAATATGACGCAACTGTTGATATTGCATTGTTCTTAGGTGTGGATCCAAAGAAAGCAGATCAAGCGATCCGCTCCACCGTTAACCTGCCACATGGAACTGGTAAGACTGCTCGCGTATTAGTTTTCGCAGGTGGTGAGCGAGCTGAAGAGGCACGCGCTGCTGGTGCTGACATTGTTGGCGCAGATGAATTAATTGATGAAGTTTCAAAAGGTCGTCTTGATTACGACGCAGTTGTATCAACCCCTGAATTAATGGGAAAGGTTGGACGTCTTGGAAAGGTACTTGGACCTCGTGGCTTAATGCCAAACCCAAAGACTGGAACAGTAACTACCAACGTTGCTAAAGCTGTAACTGATATTAAGGGCGGAAAGATTGAGTTTAGAGTTGATAAGAACTCAAACCTTCACTTTGTAATCGGTAAAGTTTCATTCACCGCTGAACAATTAGCGGAGAATTACGCTGCTGCAATTGAAGAGGTAATGCGCGCAAAGCCATCTTCTTCTAAAGGTAGATTTATTAAGTCAGCAACCGTTTCTTCCACTATGAGCCCAGGAATCCAATTGGATACCTCAGTTGCTCGTGATGGTGGAGCCCAGATCCAATAAATATCTAATTTTGACTTGGGTAGGCCCAACCGCCTACCCTTGGCTTATTCAGTCGAACTAAGAGATTAGTAAGACCGAAAACCAAAGACTGCAGGTCTTTTAAAGTAAATCTTTAAAAGGTAATTGTTGAAAAACAACCAGCATAGGTGCCAACGACAACCTCGTGTGCATTTATGCGCCGGGGTTTTTCTTATTTAGAAAGGATGCCAAATGGCAACCCCAGAGAAGACAGCTGCTGTTGCAGAGATCGTTGAAGATTTCCGCACCGCAAATGCAACTGTGCTAACTGAGTACCGCGGTCTATCCGTTGGTTTGATGAAGCAACTACGTCGATCCCTTGGCGTAAACAATAAGTACTCCGTAGTTAAGAACACCTTAACTAAAATTGCTGCAAAAGAAGCGGGTGTTGATTTAGATCCAGCATTACTTGCTGGCCCATCTGCTGTGGCATTTATTAAGGGCGATCCAATTGATGCTGCAAAAGCATTACGTGATTTTGCTAAAGAGAATCCACTTCTAATTATTAAGGGCGGAATCTTTGATGGCAAAGCAGTAACAACTGCTGAGATTATGCAATTAGCTAATCTTGAATCTCGCGAGGTTCTACTTGCCAAGATTGCGGGTGCTATGAAGGCATCTATGTCTAAGGCTGCTAGAACATTTGATGCATTGCGTATCAAGATGGAAGCCGGCGCTCCTGCACCAGTTGCAGCTGCAGCCCCTGTTGAAGTTGTAGCTGAGGCACCAGTTGCTGAAGTTGCTACCGAAGCACCAGTTGCACAAGATGCAACTCCAGAAGTTGTCGCCGAAGCAGCACCTGCTGCTGAAAGCACAGAAAACTAAACCGACCCCCAACCCCCGTACTCATACCAAGAGTTGGAGTCGGGATTAGAAGAAAAGGAACTAACATGGCAAAGCTAAACACCGTAGATCTATTAGGTCAGTTCAAAGATATGTCTTTGGTTGAACTAACAGAGTTTGTTAAAGCATTTGAAACAGAGTTTGACGTAACAGCTGCAGCTCCAGTTGCAGCAGCTGCTGCCGGCGGCGCTGCTGCTGGTGCTGCAGAAGCTGCACAAGATGAGTTCACCATCATCCTTGAGGATGCTGGTTCTCAGAAGATTGCAGTTATCAAAGAGGTTCGTGCACTTAACTCAAGCCTTGGCCTAAAAGAGGCAAAGGATCTAGTTGATGCCACCCCAGCTACCATCATGGAGAAGGCTGATAAGGCAACTGCTGATAAAGCGAAGGCTGCTTTCGAGGCTGCAGGCGCAAAGGTCACTATCAAGTAAATACTTGAATTAGACAGAAGGGGCAGAGGTTAGATACTCTGCCCCTTCACAATTTTCAAACCAAAGGGTCCAGGCATATAGCGGCTATGACCTAGCGGTAGCCGTGTGCTCAACGCAGTTGACAACTGGAGGAAACTTTGGCCGCTTCAAAAATTAAATCTCATGCACCAAATCGTGTTTCATTCGCAAAAATTCGTGAACCACTAGAAGTTCCAAATCTACTTTCGCTACAACTAGAAAGTATTGATTGGTTACTCGGTAACGAAGCATGGCGCTCTCGCTTAAACGATGCTGAAAAATCACATCGTGGCGAAGTTCCAAAACAATCTGGACTTGAAGAAATTTTTGAAGAGATCTCACCAATCGAAGACTTCCAAGGATCGATGTCACTTTCATTCCGTGACCATCGTTTCGAACCACCTAAGTACACAATCGCAGAGTGCAAAGAGCGCGACATTACATATGCAGCTCCACTCTTCTTAACCGCAGAGTTCACCAACAACATCACCGGTGAAATTAAATCTCAAACAGTTTTCATGGGCGACTTCCCATTAATGACACCTCGCGGAACTTTCGTAATTAACGGAACCGAGCGCGTAGTTGTTTCTCAGATCGTTCGCTCACCTGGTGTTTACTTTGAGCGCACAATTGAAAAAACATCTGACAAAGATATTTTCACAACAAAAATTATTCCAAGCCGTGGTGCTTGGCTTGAGTTTGAAGTAGATAAGAAAGATATGGTCGGTGTTCGTATCGATCGTAAGCGCAAGCAATCTGTAACAGTTTTCTTAAAAGCACTTGGCTGGAGCAGCGCACAAATTCTTGAACAATTTGGTGAGTTTGAATCAATCAAGTTAACTCTTGAAAAAGATAACGTGGAGACACAAGATGAGGCATTGCTTGATATTTATCGCAAACTTCGCCCAGGTGAGCCACCAACTAAGGAAGCTGCTCAAAACTTAATTGAAAATCTTTACTTCAATCCAAAGCGTTATGACCTTGCAAAGGTTGGCCGCTTTAAGATTAATAAGAAGCTTGGTCTTGAATTAGATCTAAGCCGTGGTCTATTAACTATTGAAGATATTGTTGGAACAATTCGCTACTTAGTTGCACTACATCGTGGAGATGCGTTGATGGAGTACGGCAAAGAGGTTCGCGTTGAAACTGATGATATTGACCATTTTGGTAACCGTCGCCTTCGTACCGTTGGTGAGTTAATTCAAAACCAGGTTCGTACCGGTCTATCTCGAATGGAGCGCGTAGTTCGTGAGCGCATGACCACTCAAGATGTTGAAGCAATTACCCCACAAACTCTGATCAACATCCGTCCAGTTGTTGCATCAATCAAAGAGTTCTTTGGAACATCACAACTTTCACAATTTATGGACCAAACAAATCCACTTTCAGGTATGACACATAAGCGTCGTCTATCTGCGCTTGGACCTGGCGGTCTATCTCGTGAACGTGCTGGCTTTGAAGTTCGAGATGTTCACCCATCTCACTATGGTCGTATGTGTCCAATTGAAACTCCTGAAGGTCCAAACATTGGATTGATTGGTTCTCTTGCAACATATGCCCGGGTTACCCCATTTGGTTTCCTTGAAACTCCTTATCGCAAAGTTCTAGATGGCAAAGTTTCTGATCGCATCGATTACTTAACTGCTGATGAAGAAGATGAACACATTATTGCGCAAGCAAACGCACCACTTACAGATGACAATCACTTTGCAGAACCTCGGGTTTTAGTGCGCCGTCGTGGTGGTGAGGTTGAAAATATTCAAGCATCTGAAGTTGATTACATGGATGTTTCACCACGCCAGATGGTTTCAGTTGCAACTGCAATGATTCCATTCTTAGAGCATGATGATGCTAACCGTGCGCTGATGGGTGCGAACATGATGCGCCAAGCTGTGCCACTTATTAGAGCAGAAGCTCCACTAGTTGGAACCGGTATGGAGTTCCGCGCTGCTGTTGATGCAGGCGACGTACTACTTGCTCGCAAACCTGGTGTTGTTACTGAGGTTAACTCTGATGAGGTTACTGTTAAAAATGATGACGGAACTACTGAGTCATACTTTGTTGATAAGTTTGTTCGTTCAAACCAAGGAACTAGCCGTAATCAAAAGGTTGTTGTTTCTGTTGGCGACAAGATTGAAACTGGCGCAGTTGTTGCAGATGGCGCTAGCACCGATATGGGTGAGATGGCACTTGGTAAAAACCTACTTGTGGCATTTATGTCTTGGGAAGGTCATAACTATGAGGATGCGATTATTCTTTCGCAACGTCTAGTCCAAGATGATGTGCTTACCTCAATTCACATTGAAGAGTATGAAGTTGATGCTCGCGATACTAAATTAGGAGCAGAGGAAATCACTCGTGATATTCCAAATGTTTCTGAAGAGGTATTAGCAGATCTAGATGAACGCGGAATTATTCGTGTTGGTGCAGATGTTGTGCCTGGCGATATTTTGGTTGGCAAGGTAACACCTAAGGGTGAAACTGAATTAACCCCGGAGGAGCGCTTACTTCGCGCAATCTTCGGTGAGAAGGCTCGCGAAGTTCGCGATACCTCACTTAAGGTGCCACACGGTGAATCTGGAAAGATCATCGGAGTTAGCATTCAAGATTCTTCTGAAGGTTTTGAATTAGCAGCTGGCGTGAACCAAGTTGTTCGCGTCTATGTTGCACAAAAGCGAAAGATCCAAGATGGTGACAAACTTGCTGGCCGTCACGGTAACAAGGGTGTTATTTCAAAGATTCTTCCAGTTGAAGATATGCCATTCCTAGAAGATGGAACTCCAGTAGATATCGTATTGAATCCACTAGGCGTACCAGGTCGAATGAATGTTGGTCAGGTTCTTGAAACTCACTTAGGTTGGGTTGCTAAATCTGGTTGGAAATTAGAAGGTAATGAAGATTGGCAAAAATCACTTCGGGCAAATGGTTACGCCGAAGCACCTGCAAATACCAAGGTGGCAACACCAGTATTTGATGGTACAAAAGAGGAAGAGTTGTCAGGATTACTTGGATCTACATTGCCAAATAAAGATGGCATGCGCTTAATTGGTCCAGATGGTAAAGCACAATTATTTGATGGTCGCACTGGTGAGCCATATAAACAACTTATCTCAGTTGGTTACATGTACATCTTAAAGCTCCACCACTTAGTAGATGACAAGATCCACGCACGTTCAACCGGTCCTTACTCAATGATTACGCAACAACCGTTGGGTGGAAAAGCACAATTCGGTGGACAGCGCTTTGGTGAGATGGAAGTTTGGGCACTTGAAGCATATGGAGCCGCTTACACCTTGCAAGAGTTACTAACTATTAAATCTGACGATGTATTAGGTCGCGTTAAGGTTTATGAAGCAATTGTTAAGGGTGAAAATATTCCAGAGCCAGGAATTCCTGAGTCATTCAAGGTATTGGTTAAGGAAATGCAATCACTTTGTTTAAATGTTGAAGTACTTTCTTCAGAGGGTGTAGCGATTGAAATGCGCGATACCGATGAAGAGGTATTTAGAACCGCTGAAGAGTTAGGTATCAACTTATCCCGAGTTGAACCAAGTTCTGTAGAAGAAGTGTGAGGAGAGGATAACCATGTTAGATGTTAACTTTTTTGATGAGTTAAGAATCGGCCTTGCCTCCACCGACAATATTCGTGAGTGGTCATTTGGTGAGGTTAAAAAGCCAGAGACAATTAACTACCGAACACTTAAGCCAGAAAAAGATGGTTTATTTGATGAGAAGATCTTCGGACCAACTCGTGACTGGGAATGTTATTGCGGTAAGTACAAGCGCGTTCGATTTAAAGGAATTATCTGCGAGCGATGCGGTGTTGAGGTTACTCGCGCCAAGGTTCGTCGTGAGCGCATGGGACATATTGAACTTGCAGCTCCAGTAACTCACATCTGGTACTTCAAAGGTGTGCCAAGTCGTCTTGGTTACCTACTTGATCTTGCTCCTAAGGATCTAGAAAAAGTAATTTACTTTGCTGCATACATGATCACTGAGGTTGATGCTGAAGCTCGCGCTGAAGATATGCCAACTTTAGAGAAGAAGTATTCATCTGATTATAAGAAAGTTGAATCACGCCGGGATCTTGAATTAGATACCCGCACTAAGAAGATGGAGTCTGATCTATCTGATCTTGAAGATGAGGGTGCTAAGGCTGATGCTCGCCGTAAGGTGCGCGAAGCCGGAGAGCGTGAATTAAAAACAATTCGCGATCGCTCCCAACGTGAACTAGATCGCCTAGAAGCAGTATGGAATCGCTTTAAGAATCTTAAGGTTCAAGATCTTGAGGGAGATGAATCTTTATATCGCGAACTTCGCGATCGTTACGGTGTTTACTTCAAAGGTTCAATGGGTGCTGCTGCAATCAAAGCTCGCCTTGAAACCTTTGATCTAAAAGCTGAGTTTGATAAGTTAAATGAGTTATCACAAACCGGTAAGGGTCAGAAGAAGACTCGTGCGATTAAGAGATTAAAGGTTGTTAACTCATTCCTTAATACTCGTAACAAGCCAGCATCAATGGTGCTTGATTGTGTACCTGTTATTCCACCAGATCTTCGCCCGATGGTTCAACTAGATGGTGGCCGCTTTGCGACCAGTGATCTAAATGATCTATATCGCCGTGTTATTAACCGTAATAATCGTCTAAAGCGCCTTGCTGATTTGGGTGCACCTGAGATTATTGTTAACAACGAAAAGCGTATGTTGCAAGAAGCGGTTGACTCACTATTTGATAACGGCCGTCGTGGTCGTCCAGTTACCGGACCTGGAAACCGTCCACTTAAATCACTTTCTGACATGCTTAAAGGTAAGCAAGGACGTTTCCGTCAAAACTTACTTGGAAAGCGCGTTGATTACTCTGGTCGTTCTGTAATTGTGGTTGGACCACAACTTAAGTTGCACCAGTGTGGTCTGCCAAAGCAGATGGCGCTTGAATTATTCAAACCATTCGTAATGAAGCGTTTGGTTGATTTAAATCATGCTCAAAATATTAAATCTGCAAAGCGTATGGTTGAGCGTGCTCGTCCAGTAGTTTGGGATGTATTAGAAGAGGTAATTGCTGAGCATCCAGTACTACTAAACCGTGCACCAACTCTGCACCGTCTTGGTATTCAAGCATTTGAACCGCAATTAGTTGAAGGAAAAGCTATTCAGATTCACCCATTAGTTTGTACTGCATTTAACGCAGACTTTGATGGTGATCAGATGGCTGTTCACTTACCTCTATCTGCAGAAGCTCAAGCTGAGGCTCGAGTATTAATGCTTTCCAGCAATAACATTTTGTCTCCTGCATCAGGACGACCAATTACATCTCCTACTCAGGACATGGTGCTTGGTCTTTACTTCCTAACCTCACTTCGTGAGAAGCAATTAGGAGAGGGCAGAGCATTCTCATCAATTGCTGAAGGCGTAATGGCATTTGATCAAGGAACATTATCTTTGCAAGCGAAGATCAAACTTCGTATTGATAAGAGTGGCGTTGCTGAGACTCGCGAAACAACTCTAGGTCGTGCTTTGTTTAACGAAGTACTACCAGCTGACTTTGCATTTGTTGATTACGATGTAACTAAGAAACTTCTTGGTTTAATTGTTGATAATTTGGCTGAAGGTTATGCCAAGGTCACAGTTGCACAAACTCTTGATGCACTTAAGTCACTTGGTTTCTACTGGGCAACTCGTGCTGGTGTAACAATTTCTATTAACGACGTAGTAACTCCAGGACGCAAGCGTGAAATCTTGGAAGGTTATGAAACTAAGGCGGATAAGGTTCAATCACAGTATGAAAAGGGATTGATTACTGATGATGAGCGCCGTCAAGAGTTAATTGAGATTTGGACACTTGCAACTAACGAAGTTGCTAAAGAGATGGAAGATAACTTCCCTCGTACTAATCCAGTTTGGATGATGGTTTACTCAGGTGCACGTGGAAATATGATGCAGATCCGCCAAATTGCAGGTATGCGCGGACTTGTAGCTAACCCAAAGGGTGAAATTATTCCGCGTCCGATTAAATCAAACTTCCGTGAAGGTCTTTCAGTACTTGAGTACTTCATTTCTACTCACGGTGCTCGTAAAGGTTTGGCCGATACCGCACTTCGTACCGCAGATTCAGGTTACCTAACCCGTCGTCTGTGCGATGTTGCGCAAGATGTAATTATTCGTGAGGAAGATTGCGGAACAGATCGCGGTCTAACTCTGAAGATTGCTGCTAAGGATGCAACTGGCACATTAGTTCGTGATGACCATGTTGAGACATCATTATTTGGTCGTAACTTAGCTGAGGATATTTCAGCTGGCGGAAAAGTTATCTTGACTGCTGGAACCGACCTTGGTGATCGCAACATCGACACATTAGTTGCTGCCGGCGTTGAAGAGGTAAAGGTTCGCTCAGTTCTAACTTGCGATAGCAAGGTTGGACAGTGCGCAATGTGTTACGGACGCTCAATGGCCGCTGGCAAGATTGTTGATGTCGGCGAAGCGGTTGGAATTATTGCTGCTCAATCAATTGGTGAGCCAGGAACCCAGTTAACAATGCGTACCTTCCACACCGGTGGTGCTCAATTACTTGGTGAAACTCAAATTACCCACGGTCTACCTCGTGTTCAAGAATTATTTGAAGCACGTACGCCAAAGGGTGTTGCACCAATTGCTGAAGCTGCTGGAACTGTTTCATTCCTAGAGGATGCAAAGGGCAAGAAGATTGTGGTTACACCAGAGGATGGCAGCGAAGCAGTTGCTTACCCAATTACTCGTCGCCAAAAACTTCTAGTTGAAGAGGGAACCCGGGTAACAGTTGGTCAGCAATTAGTTGTTGGCGCAATTGATCCTAAGCAAGTTCTTAGAATCTTAGGACCACGTCAAACCCAGATTCACTTAGTAAGTGAAATTCAAGAGGTTTATCGTATGCAGGGTGTATCAATCCACGATAAGCACATTGAAATTATTGTTCGCCAAATGTTAAAGCGCATCACTGTGCTAGAACCAGGCGATACTGATTTACTTCCAGGAGAGTTAGTTGAGCGCGGTCGCTTTGAAGAAGAGAACCGTCGCGTAGTTTCAACTAGTGGCAAAGCAGCCTCAGGTCGCCCAGAACTTATGGGTATTACTAAGGCATCCCTTGCTACTGAATCTTGGTTGTCAGCAGCATCATTCCAAGAGACAACTCGCGTATTAACAGATGCGGCTTTGTCTGAGAAGAGTGATCCATTACTTGGACTAAAGGAAAACGTAATTATCGGTAAGTTAATCCCAGCTGGAACTGGACTTGCTCGTTACCGCAATGTTCGAGTTGAGCCAACTGAGGAAGCAAAGGCTGCGGTCTATGCTGCTTATGATGAATTCGAATTCACACCATTTGAATCACAAGGTTCAGGTGAGGCAGTCCGTTTGGATGAGTTCGAAGTTCGCTAAAAAGTAATTACCAAAGTGGCCGGTGCTATTAAATAGCGTCGGCCACTTCGCATTTAACGGTAGAACTTTTAACTGTTGGCACTTGATCAGGCTTTATATTTGTTTGACCTGAGTAAATAGTTGATGGTCTTGGCGAAAAGCTCAGCCCCTCGGTTTTCCAAGAAATAATCTCATTTCCGTCCCGATCAAAAGCAGTTAGGTCGCAGCGATAGCTCTGATCTGCCTTGATTTCTAAAATATTAAACTCAGATATTACATAATAGCCAGTCTCTGGGTCATGAAAAGTTTTAGTTTTAACTACCTTTACCTCAGTAGGTGCGTATTTAGGAACCTTATTTATATAAGAGCTTTTCTCATAAATAAAAGTATAGATCTGAGAAATGTTCGCGCAATCTGTTTTATTCTCATAAACACAATCTTGCGGACCATTAACACTAAATACATGTGATTGATCACTCCACTGCATAACTCCCCAATCGGGTGGTTCATTGGGATTAGCAACTACATTCCAAACACTTTTTTGCCATAGGTAGAAAACAACTGCATCAACGGGATCGCCAACTTCAGGTGTATAAACAATTGTGGCTGATTGGATTGGCTTAAATCCACCAGGGCCGAAAGTCCAGCCCAATTGTTCTGCATCGATTGGCATTAACTTCATTTGTGGGAAAAGGTGAAGTGGTAACTTCATATCAAAAGGAATAAGTCCAAGCCCTTGGTTATATAAAATACTGGTGCAGTTTTCAGACGGAATGTAAGTAAAACCATCACCGGCAAGGTTTTTTCCATCTTTTGTAAAGATTATCTCTCTAACAGATTCAGTGCCCTCTGACTGATAAGTGAATGAGGCAGTTAACTTATTATCTGCATATTTACCTACAAAATCACCATAGGAGCTATCTTTTTCATAGTTTTGAAATAGTAATGATCCTTTGATATCTGAAGCAGATTGCTCAGATATTTGAATTAACGAATTACTATTACCAACAATACCGTGGTAGCAGGTAGCTAAATTAGTATCGTTTGGAAAAATCTTTGGCAATAATACTGAGAAAATAAAACCAATAGTGATTAATATAAAAGGAGCGGTAAGTCTTTTATCTCGCTGCATGATTAGTGCTTAACAAATACTGTTAATACCGCTGCCACAAAATGGCAAATAAATGCAGCTGCAGTCATGGCATGAAATAATTCATGAAAGCCAAACCAGTTAATTGAAAAGTTTGGTTTCTTAAGGGCGTAGATAACACCACCTGTAGAGTATAAAACTCCACCGGTGAGAATTAAAATAAATATTGCAATCCCACCGGAGTCTAAAAACTGGGGCATATAAAAGACTGCTGCCCAACCTAATGAGATGTAGCCTGCAACATATAACCAACGAGGAGCTGATAGCCAAAAAATTCTAAGTAGTGAAATAAGAATTGCCCCACCCCAGGCCACAATTAACAATGTTTTAGTTTGGCTTGGTTGTAATAAATAAACTGCAAATGGTGTGTAAGTACCGGCAATTAAAATTGAGATATTAGAGTGATCGATTCTGCGCCAGATTGCTTTATTTTTATCTGTCCATGCCACTCGGTGATATAAAGCTGAGCAGGTAAATAAGGTAACTGCGGTTAGCGTGAAGATTCCTAAGGTAATCCGGCCCCGAAGCTCATCTGCCAAGGTAATTAGGGTTAGACCGGCAACCAAGCTGAGCGGGGACATCACTAAATGGACTATTCCACGCAGTTTTGGCTTCTCCATCCCTTAACCATAGGCGGCAGGGGTAGGGAAAATTCGGCGTGTCGCAGCGGGCGATTGATTGGTAAAGGAGTAAAAGCACCGTTTTGACCGCAGCCCACACACTGGGCTAACCTTCCCGTCCTGCACTTTTTGTTTAAGGGCTGCATCAAATTCGTAATTTATTTTGCGAATGATTCGCAAGGAATGGGCAACACGCCCGACCTCGTGGGTCGGGATGTAG
>Ga0209135_1000578_pt1 | contig 13069 bp, 13 predicted proteins | sample LauGreSBDMM110SD_4_FD_187570 | JGI IMG/M metagenome (GOLD analysis project Ga0209135, IMG submission 187570) | Freshwater lake microbial communities from Lake Michigan, USA - Su13.BD.MM110.SD (SPAdes) (version 3) | ecosystem: Environmental > Aquatic > Freshwater > Lake | place: Lake Michigan... | reverse complement strand
GATAGAATTTCGAAAAAATTGATTTGATAAAAAGATGTTAAAAGGGAGATATCTTTTTATCAAAATGGAGTTCGTATCTAATAAAACTCACATAATTACCTTAGCCGAATGTGCGGAACAAATGTCAAAAGGTCAGGATTTCACGTGTAGTGGTCAAACGATTTTCGCAGAAACGGGTGAGTCAATTCGCTACATCGGAGTCATGGACGGACACGGCTCGGATTCGTGCATAAATTTCATACGTAGACTACCAGAAACCAAAATTCGAGAGATCATGGGCGAAAAATGCCCGATCACCGCGCTACAAGACCTTATCGGAAAAGAAAATGCCGTGGGTTATTACGAGTCGTCGGGTGCCACTATGTGCTTGGCGCGAGTGTTTTCGGATCACGTCGAATGTCTAAATAGCGGAGATTCTCAGGCAGTCGTTTTCAAGAACGGAAAAATGGAATTCATTACCGAGGAACACAATACGACTAATGAAAAGGAGCGCACCAGACTGTCAGACGAGTCTCGTATTAACGGATATCTAATTTCGCAAAATATCAGAATGGTCGCCGAAAATAAACTGGAGCCATTTCCGTCTGACTACGCGACATTCAAGAACGGAATTACTCTTGCCACAACGCAAGCACTTGGACATCGGAATGTCACGGGCATTCGACCTGATCGAACTGTTATTGAATACGGATCGAGTGATACGATTCGGGTTATTGTGGGCAGCGATGGGCTTTTCGACATGATTATCAAAGGCGACAACGGATCCTATTTAGAAAATGATATTATGGAGATGAATAGCATGTCATGTGAATTAATCGTAAAGAGAGCGGTCGACCGATGGCTACAGGAATGGGAGACGGTCGTAAACGGAGAAATAACTAAATTTAAATTTGCTAGAGTAGATTGTGATGACGTTGGCGTCGCAGTTATGGATATCATTCCCGTGGAATCTGGCTAATTATATTTTGGTTGACAAAAACATAAATACAAATATCGGTATTGTATAACTAGATGTACAAGATCTTTTTTTGTATTTTATCACTTTTAGCCGGATCCGGGGCTTTTTTCCGCGGGCTCGTAAAAAGGACTATTTGTTCAGTTATTCCAAAACAATTACCTCAGCTAGCAAGTTCAAATTTACCCCAAGACTTATCGCCAAACTTGTCGCAAGACTTATCGCGACTCCATTGGTACGTGGTCGCGGAAGCCAAAGAAATTCGACCAAATAAACCATTCAAAGCTGTCGTTTGGGATAAAGAATACGTGATTTGGAAGACGGGTATTAATAAATACACTGCGCTAGATGATCGATGCTCTCATCGCGGGGCGTCTTTGTCGAAAGGCAAAATAACCCAAACTAGCGAAATAATATGCCCGTATCACGGATACGAATTCAATCAAACCGGGTCACTTACTTACGTCCCTGGATTAAATTACACCAACACGCCCTGTCAAAATGTTGATTATTATAATGTAGTAGAACGCGGAGGTTGGATCTATATAAATACAATTCCAAGACCGTTTTTACCCGAGGGCGCGGAAACCGATATATACGTAGAACCGGAAAACAATAATACGACCTTTGCCAAGATATTCATCAAATCCGATTTCGAGGCGTACGCTCGCGTAGTAAGCGAGAATTCGTTGGACGTCATGCATATTGGTTTTGTGCATACTTTTGGTAACAAGGACTCACCGAGTCCTATTAAAGAGGTCCCGCCACATAGTGTCAACGGAGACTCCTATCACTATCGCACACAATACGAATATAAATCGGGAAAAGATTCTTTAGTCAAACGTTTGTATAAAATCCCCACACTACGTATTGAAAATGAGTTTATTCTACCACACACCACGATTGCTCGTGTTATTTTCGGGGATTTTGTCAGTACTGTGGTTACTTTTGCCACGCCAGTGAACGTCACAAATACGCGTCTTTTTGTTAAGACATATCGTAATTTTTGGAATATGGATGAAACGAATAATATATTTGCAGGCTGGGCTAATGCCATTGGAAATCGTATGACGACCAAGATGATGAAGGAAACTGTAAACCAGGATAAGTGTGTGATTGAACGTATTCCTTTACGATGCATTGACGGGCGATTCAATATGAAGTTTGATAAATTACAAAATGTTTATCGAACATTATATAAACGCCTGGTTCATAACGCGACGGAAACAATAATCCAATAAAATATCTCCGTATAAATAAAATGAGTAGTCCCGGTCAAATGACAACAGGCGAAGGTATTTCTGGAACGGTTTTACTAGTTTTTGTATTCTTATGGATGCTTTTCGGGTTTGTTGCGTTCGTGTATTCGCTTTTCTGTTTTAGTCGTAGTGGATCTACTTTGGATAAATTCATTGGTTTTTTAATCGCATTTTTGACAGGACCCTTTTATTTCTTGTACTTGAGATACAACCAAGCATATTGTAAATAAAGTAGGCGTAAGCTTCGCTGAATACCTACGGTACTGCTTGCGCCAATACGACCCCTCCCTTTTCTAGTTTACACACAAGTAAATAATATGAACTAAATAAAAATATCGATTGATTCTATATGTATTTAATAGAATCAATAGGAGATTACAGTGTCGAATTCACTCAAATCATATCCATATTGTGTTTGTTGTATGTAAATCCGTATTTGATAATATTTTACATTATCGGATTTTTCATCAATACTTGGATTAATAATACGTTAAAAAAATGGCTTGGTGGATCAATGCCATCAGGGCATTTCCAAAAGATGGCGTATTCGATATCTTTCGTCGGATTTGTTCTACTTTATAAAAACGCATTAAGTCTCTATTGGAAGTATATTATAGGCGCATACGTGTTAGCATTATCGTCGTACTTGTATAACTGTCTTATTCACGAATATCATAGTGTTTCTGAAATAATTGTTGGGTCTGGACTTGGAACTATCATGGGATACGCTGTGTATCTAATTTCACGCAAGATTACAGATAAATAAGAAATAAATATCATACATACATTATGACGTTTATTTATGAAATGGCTATTAAATATCCAGAGAAATCGTATTACGATCCGACTTTTGCTTTCTACGGTTCGATTTTTTCGGCACATTTGCACCCTGAAGATCGCGCATAGAAGAAGCGCTTATCATCGAGTCATTTTCGTCCACTGTCGTGACTGTAACACCGCCGTTGTTTGTAGGCGTGCGATTATGAATATTCACCTCGCGTGTTTTCAATCCCGAGAGAAGTCCTCCCAAATCCAGGTTCTGGGGACCACGCATTTCCGGTCTAGGTAAAGTGCTAGCGCGAGCCATATCATTCATCGAAGGAACGGTGGATCTTGTGGGAGGTCTATTTGCGCTCTCATAATTGTTACCAAGATCAATTCCCTCCTCTCGGAACATGGTCCCGCGTCCCATTGAAATATCAGGACGATTTCCCATATTTACATTAGATCCAGGTCTCTGCGGAGGAGGCATCGACTTGGTCTCCATGGGTGCCGGCGGGGGACCAAACGAAGTCTTCACCTGCTCTTCAGGATGTAAAATGTTATTCATGAATCCAGCGCCGGGATTATTTTGGCTCATGCTCTGAACAGTAGCGTTGGTAAACATCTTCATTAACTCAGGGCTCTGGCGAATCACGTCATTGAATCCAGGTGTAGCAGTAGAAAGCGCCTTATTCGTAATATTGACAACCGCAGCACTGAACCCAAGACGCAACAGCAACGATAACTCGGGTGACAACTTCCCACCCTTGTACTTCTCGTGGAGTTCGCTGAAAATCTCCTCATAGCTCTCAATATCCTCGCTCACCTGCTCTCCCCAGCCGTCCAAATTAAAATCAAAAGGATTGAATACAGCGTTTGCGTATTCGATGGAATTCACCGCGGTCATGAACCACCAGCCTTGGAGTTTCACACTATCCTTCTTTCTTTTTTCCTCCATAACCGTCTCATATTCATCCTCTACTTCATCGTAAGGCGAATCCATGTTATAATGCGACGTGTTCTTCATATGACCCTTCTCATACCAGTCCTCTAATTTCTTAATCATGGCGCGCTTCTTGCGACGCTTATCACGCTCCGACATTCTCGGGACATTTGCGCTAGATCCTAAAGGAACCTCGCCCATTTTGGCAAATCCGTCCCAAGTCTTGGTAGTGCCAATGCTTTCGACAGTGGCGTGACCCAAGTTTGAGTCCGTTGTTTCAGAGGATGAATTAGACGTCTGGTTAGCAGGTTCAGACTTCGCAGTAGAGGATCCTCCGAAATTGAAGAGGTTCGCGGCGAATCCACTGAGAGTTCGCGTGTCAGCGGCAGGGGTATTAGCGGAAGCCGTCGACGTGTCAGATAAGTTATTTAGTTCATTTTCCAGCTTATCCAATTCGCCTAAATCTACGTTTGTGCTAAAAGCCGAGGATTTCTTTTTATCGTTCATCAATAATTCGATTCCAGGACCGAAATTCACAGAAGGCTTTGGTGAAGCTCCTCCACCGAATCCACTAGAGCCCCCGGTATCACTTTCATTTAATGAAAAAGAAATAGGCTCCAAATCGCTTAATCCGATATCAATGATTTCCATTCTTCTCTTACTTAATCGGGGCGAACTTTTATATATGTTTTAAACGAAACAATGTTTTGTATGTATATAACAATTACAACCATGATTGGTTTAATAGTTCGATGTAAAGATGAACCTTATATGAGTGAATTTGTTAATTATTATTTGTCTCAGGGCATTGATAAAATATACATAGTCGACGATGATTCAGATCAAGAAACGTATAAAAATGTTAGTTCGAATAAAAATGTAGAAATTTGCGTGAATAACGATAAAATAAAAATGACTCTATCGAATCAATTTCAAAGATGTTCTGAATTATATAAAAAAATAAAACATCTCTACGATTGGATGATAATTGTTGATGCGGATGAATTTATAACTACTAAAAAGAGTCCAGATAATACCATCAAAACTGAATTGGAAGCCACGTTTAAATCGGTGGACTGTATTAAAATACCATGGGTTATGATGTCATGTAACGGTCTCGAAAAAAATCCAAAAAGTTTACTAAAAACCAACGTTTATAGATGGAATCATGATAAAAAACATGAAAATCGTGTTTCGACCCAGCGCAAATTCAGATGTAGATACAATGAAATTGAGGTGAAATGCATATTTAGACCGAATTGTTTTGATGATATCAAAAATCACATTCCTCTTGAACCAAATCGACCAGTTACAATAGTAGACGGGGTTAAAAATTTGCCTTCAGACTATACTCCAGTTTATTCGAACCTAAGAGAGGCGGATATAAAAAACGGGTTTTTATTATGTTACCACTATAGGATAATTTCAGTAGAAAATTGCATCGCGAAACTAAAAAATAGTGATATTTATAAAGAACGTAATTGTAGTTTGAGGGATTTATTATCAAATGATTATCCTGAAATCATCGATACAACTATGATTCAAAAATAAAATGTTTTATTATTATTATATATTGTAACCTAATACTTTCATTGTTTTCATAAAATTTTCATCCGAATACAACCTTTCTAATTCTTTTTTTGTTATATCTTTAACCCAACGGTTTGATCCATCATATATAGGCATATTTATTTGATAGTCACGCAATTTTCTATGTTTATCGGAATTTATTAATCCGTCATAAAAATTATTTGGCAAATCTATTTTTTCTGTTTTGTAATCAAATATTTCATGATAATATTCTATTTTTAAAAATTTACAAATTTTTTTTATAGTTTTCTCTTTGTTGTTTACTAAATCTTCGTATTTTAGAATATGAAACTCGTCTTTCCTTGAATGTTTTAACCATTCGTTATTGTCATTTACCCATCTAGAAAAACTATAATCAGTTGGACCAAATCTTTCTTTTAAACTACTGAAAACGTCTCTTCCGTCTCGGGTTATAATTATAATTTTAGGATCAATTGTGTAAGTGTATATGTCGTCAATATGATAAACATGCACAGGAGTTTTTTCGCAAACAAATTTTTTGTTTAGACTTTTTCTATTGTTGTCATGAATATTTAATGTTTTTTTTATTTCGTCGGGGGATTTTCTAAATAGATAAGTTTCGTTTGGAATACCATAAACATCTTTATGGTTTCCAATAATTTTATTTAAAAGCGTTGTCCCAGAATGCCCGCATCCAACGATGAATATAAAATTCTCCATATTATAATATATATAATTATTTATACACTTTACGATTTAATGGAGTCAGATTATCCCGAAATAATTGACAAAAAAAATAGGTGTAAATCTTCGCCGAGCGTCCCAATAAATAAAACTATTTATATTTTATGGTTACAGGGGTTTATTAATGCACCAAGAATCGTAAGAATGTGCATGAACTCTTGGATTCGATATAATCCGGATTGGACCGTTGTTAAATTAGATAAATCGAATTTGGCAGATTATGTAGATTTAAGTAACTACAGACAAGATGTTTTAACTAATATTACCAATTCTGCATTTTCTGATATCATAAGAATTGAATTATTGAGTAAATTTGGTGGATTATGGGTAGATGCCACCCTTCTTTGTATGCGTCCATTAAATAGCTGGCTTCCGCATTTTGTTAAGGGGGGATTTTTCTTATTTGAAAAACCCGCAGACGATAGATTGGTGTCTTCGTGGTTTATTTATTCCGATTTTAAAAATTATATAACACAATCTTGGCTTGAAAAAACTAAAAATTATTGGAAATTGCAAAATGTAGATGCCGAAGGTTTTTGGAAGAGTTATGAAATTGGCGCGGAAAACTATTTTTGGTTCCATCGTTTGTTTGAACGTTTGCATAACAATAATCTAGAATTCAGAGAAAAATGGAATAGGGTGCCGAAATCATCGGCTGTTAATTGTCACTATTTACAAAATCACGGGCTATTGAATGCGATTGATGATACCATAAAGGAGTTCATAGATAATAACCATGGAACCGTGCAGAAATTAACCTATAGGACAGACCCTGGGGAAATAAAATCATCATCCTTACTTCAGTATATTTTTTATAAAAATGCGTTAAAGTTTATACACATTCCAAAAACTGGAGGGACTAGTATTGAAAATGCATCGATGGATAAAGGTATTTACTGGGGCAAAAACGACACGTCGCTCAAGACTAACACGCGCGTATCTCCTTGGCATTGCCCACAGAAAGATAAGAGATTCTTTTTTTGCGTAATTCGATGTCCTTACGAGAGGATTATATCGGAATTTTATCATCAAAACGAGGTTGAAAATTATAATAGAATGAATTTAAATGACTGGATAAAAAAGTCACTCCAGTTGTTCTTTGAAAATGAAAATCATAGCAATAATCACTTTATCCAACAAACGCGGTTTGCAAAATGTTGTAATATTCTGATAAGTTTTGAAAACTTGAATAAAAATCTTTCTATTATGCTTAATAAATTCGAACTGCCTAATCTGGTTTTAGATAATTATCCTGGTGGGGTGTTACAGCAAGAAAAAAGAAAGAATGTCTCATTTGATAGACTAAGCGTAAATGATATTGACAAAGATAATATAGATCTTATAAATAAAATATATTCAGAAGATATTGAATTATGGAGCGAAATAAAAGAGGTTGGAATAAAATGGGGATGTAATATGTAATTCAATGACATTTATTTTTGGAAATCCACCATATTCCTTGTAAAAAACAATCCGCCAAATCGTCCTTCTTTGGGGTTTCCAAGCAATGTTTCCAAGGCGATAATCCCGGCATTTGGTCCAAGATTTGAGAACAAATAGCGACGCTATCGGTTTTATGTTTTTTGTATTTGTCTTTATCATTAACAACTGTGTTTTCCACGACCGACTCCGTCTTAGAACTTGGCAATATAAACCCTTTCAACTTATTTGCCGAAGATACGAATTCGATATATGCATTTGGAGAGCGCATAATAAAATACTGCGCTAGCATTCCTTGAACCGTCTTCATTCTTCCTGCTAAAGGTGATATCTGATTTTCCATAATTATATGCGTGACTTCTTGGATCCAAGGTAGTTCATCGAGCCGGTCGCGCATATTTCGACCCAGAGTTATCAAGTCAGTAGTAGATGCGGTTTTCGATTTGGTTTTTACAATAGGTTCGAAACAGTTTTCCAAGAAGAAGGCTTGAAGAACCTCTAAACACGCCTTTTTATAAGCTGGAACAGCGACAGAAGCTGGAACAGCGACAGAAGCTGGAACAGCGACAGAAGATGGAATAGCCGAATCTTGGAAACACTTGTATTTTATTCCCAGTTCACCTAGTTTTTCTTTGTCGAGTTTCCGGAGTGATGCCATGGATATTTCCTTGGTCGGAATGATCCAGGGTTCCAAGATGGCATGTTTCAAACAATAATGAGTACCGTTTTTCTTGTATTTCGCGACTTTGTCGCAGGTTTTGGTCGCAATAACCTTCTTGGATTTCGGTTTCAAAATACACCGACATTTCGGAATCGGGTCTTCTTCATCCATAAGGTTCAGAATGCCCCATGCTTTTATCGAGGGACTAGATCCCGAAATATCAAAAAAACAATACGCCATGTTTTTGATGCCAATATCGAAACTCAGCATCTTGGATAAATATCTATATACAATAAATTTATATAGATATTCTATAAACACCTAATGTCCCATTTTCAGTAACTGATCTTGTGTTACAGTTGGTGCGATTTTGCGAGAATTTAATTGTTCCCTAGACAAATACATTTCTTTCAAATCGCTATTCGCGTATCCCTGGGGTTTGGTGCCATCCGTATAAGAAGAATACATATAAGGGGTTCTCTTTATTTTCTCCTTACCATCCATGGTAGTAGGACTGAAGCGTTCGAAATATCCGACGTCGTTGCACGCCTCTTTGAAATTCTCGCGCATGATCGATTCACCATTGTCGGTCAAATAGTTACGATATTGCCAATTCGACTTGATGCCGTTTGATTTCATGGTAATCGCATTCGTGTCCGTTTCCGATTGATAGGTAGCGATCAAAGAGCGACCGTCCGACATCAAAGGGGGAAATTCGGGGAACACATTATTGGTAGCATATCCTAATTTGGAGCGGGGAACAGTTTCTTTTACCGTAGGAAAGGCGCATTTTACATTCTCACTGTGTTGAAAAGGATCAAAAAACATAATATACATAATCCGTATAATATATTTTAGCAGTAACCACATCACATCTTTGTGAAATCACTCGGATATACCAGATTCGAGTAAGTGTACAAGTTGAGTCTTCTTCATCTTACCAACCTCAGTGGCAAGACCCTTGGAAATAACCAGCTTTTTCAATTCAGCCGTGCTAAGTTTGGCATAAGACGCCGGTTCATCTTCTTTCTCTTCAGCTGGCGGTACTACTAAAGTCTCGTCACTAGATTCGAGTTTATGTACAACAATAGGGTCCTCTACCAGTTCAGGGACGGATTCCACTAAATCATTTTCCTCGGTCATGGATTCGGATTCGTGTTCCTCGGAAATATCAAGAATCTCTTCATTCATTGTGATCGGAATATTAACAACCTTGACGTTCGATTCAGATTCATTATCGGAAACCATTATCTTCTCATCATCCGAATCCTCGTGTTCTTCTTCATCATCGGAATCCGTATCGACTTCTGAACCAGATTCTTCGCTGGATTCTTCATGATCATCCAAGTGATTCTCTAACACTTCATTTTGACTAAAGGTTCCGTTGGTGGATTGCGATTCATAAACCGATTGAGGTATATAAGATGTAGGCACCTGAAAATTAAATTCAGCCGATTGTGCCATGTTCGCAACAACAAACGTCTTTATGGTGGTTAATTCTTGAACAACGTTGTTAATAATATCAAACATGGTGTCACTTTTTTGTTCGATTGCGCTGAGACGTTGCTTGAAGTGATATACTAATAGCAATATCAAAATGAAGGTAATTCCTAAACTAATAAAAAAGAAAGTCTCCATAAAATTAAAAACGCTCATTTACTATACAAAAATAAATTAATGGCGCTTTTTTGAACGTAATTTGTTTCAAAACGGTAAGTTGCTAAATTAAACTAAATATTGTCTCTGCCAAAAAGCTAACAGAATTTCATAATTATGTTTTCTAAAAAAGGGAGGGGTCGCAGGGGAACCGTAGGTTTCCTGCTAACGCAATCCCATTGGAATAATTTCGCCGATTGTATATATATATCATAAACAATGAACCAAGAAATACAACAACCGCTCATGAATGATAATCTTCGGCAATCGCCTTATCAAACTGATGACAGGGGGACGATGATATCCTATCAAAATATGGCAATCGTTGTGCTTGTAGGATTACTCGTTTTATCGTTTTTAGGAATAAACATTTTACTAGTTGTCGGGAATTTTTTCCAAACGATTATTAATTTATTCGGACCTTTAGTATACCAAATACTTGGCGTGTTTGGTTATACTGCCGGGGCAGTCATTAACAAAACTGCGGATATTGCCGGAGATACGGCGAAGGTAGGAGTTGATGTAGCCGAAGGGACTGTGCAGTCGGTCGGAAACCTTTTATTAAAGTCGAGTGGAGTTGTGGTGGATCCTTATGCAAAAGCGCAATTAGATAAAACAATGAATACGCAGATCCGCATTCCTCTTCCGAAAGAAACCGTTTACGTGCCCGTTCCTGTTCCAAGCCCTGGAACCTCGAAATCTCTAGATACGTTTTTGAATAACCCAGTTACTCGATTTTTCGGTTACACAACTCCCGGTCCTACCACAAAACCACCTCTTACAACCTCTGCTCCGCTTACTGTTGCTCCGCTTACCGTTGCTCCGCTTACCGTTGCTCCGCTTACCGTCGCTCCGCTTACACCTGCCGCTAATTTAATACCTTCTTCCGATTCCGCAAGTAGTAAAATACAAGCTCCAATCACTGCTAATAAAACATCTTGGTGTTTGGTTGGCGAAGAGAATGGAAGAAGGACTTGTTTAGATGTTCAAGATCAAACCAAATGCTTATCCGGTCAAATATATCCTTCTCAGCAAGATTGTTTGAGTATACAACCCGACAACACCAACCTTTCAATCAATAAGATGAATTCTAACGTTATTGTGCCCTCTATGAATTCTAATATGATAAGCTACGGAAATGGAACCATGATGATGAATGGATTGCCTATACCACCTCTTTCCATGCAACAACCGCTTACAACACAGCCCCCTGTTTCGTCGGATCCTAGTCCTTTACAATTACCGCAAATGATTGGATCCGGACCCCTCCCTCCTCAGAAAAATAGCGGATTTCCGAATATTTTAACTCCGCTTCCCGTTAGTGGGAAATTTATAACCCCCCCTCCTCCTCAGACAAAGCCAGGTTATAATGCTCCTCTCCCTTACAAAGCCTCGATTCCGTCACCAGCGTCGTCCGATTTGAATGTAATCCAAGCAGATGGTCCGCCCATTGGTAATGGTAACGGTCCCGTGAATTATTTTTATACATATGGAACGCGAGATGTAATGTCAAATTGATGAAAATAATATAAACAATTACGCAATAATACCGTATACAACATGAGTTTTTTGAAAACGATTGATGAGTTGTTGAAAAAAAAATCACCAATCAGGAAGAGAATACTATTCCCAGAAATAATTACGTTATACTTCATTGGACTAGAAGATAACAAGATGTTTTTATACACGAGTTACGAAAAGCCCGATGATGAAATCATGGAGGATTGCTCGAAATTATATGAATACGCAAGGATATACAAACCGCGAAATATAGTTTTCAGAATACCCGAAGTTGATTTATTCGATATCGATAAATTTGTTAAAATGTTTATGCAAATGTTCGGCGTAGACGATACTCGAGGTGGGTCTTACGTGGATGTTATTTTACCCGACTTTCAACAGAAAGCTTTGGATATAGAGTTATTTACAGCAACGGATGATTTCGTAAAAGCAAACGGCGTTTTGTTACTAGATGTCTGCTAATTGGAAACTATCATATGGCGGAATGATCCTATCCACTATAGAGCAATTGGTAGTTTCATTATAGTATCGATCACCTGGTCCGGTTATATTTCCTATAATCAAATGATCGATTTCAGATATTGTATTAGTTGGTTGAGTTATGGGTTGTTGATCGTCATTCAATAAAGAATATCTAATATTGAATGTCATATCAAATTCGTATACATATTGCAACTGAGCTGGTAAAATAATATTCGTTACATTTATTAACCCAACATAGGAAGTGGCTTCGAAATATCCAATGCTATCTTTCACTGAAATTAACAAATTAATTATATTAGATTTGTCGATAACTGGTTTGACATTGGGAACAACTAAATTATTAAAACGTATTTCACAAGTCAAATCAAATAAGGTAACATTTATGAAACTCAGACTTGTTCTCATAGACCTATATCCGGAGAAATAAATAGAAATAGGCATCTGAAATTGGTAATTGTACAAGGTTTTGGTGGGATTTTTCAACACTAAATAACATAACGAGCCACTAGTGCCTTGAGGAAATTCGGCGTCGCCTACTTCGAAAAACGTGTAATCGATGTTATTTGCCGGATCTACTAAATTATATCGTTCGGGAGAATATCCGTATTTGTATAAAGGAACTTTTGGATCATATTGTAATGTAATAATGGGACCGGGAATGTCGCAAGATGAACTCAGTGTTGGCATTAACGCGTCTGACGGACATGATGTTTTTTTGTTAGACATTGGATTTTTCTGCGATAGCCGGACTACTTGTTTCCACTTTTGTGCTTTTGTTGCTACGTTACTATTTGATGTTTGTTGTTTATATTTGAGTATTTCTATCTTTCGGCGCATGTCTAGCTGGGCAGCTGTATTTTGAGGATAAGGCGAAACTATTTCGGCACGCGGTCCTGGTTCACTAAAGCTCAAAAATAGTGCTCGTTGAGCACACGCGGAGGCGGTTGCTGCGTCTGTCATTTTGTTATATGTTATCGATATAACAAAAATATTTTATTTGTGCGCCTTTCAGGCTTTCAACCGTCGCCTTTCAGGCTTTCAACCGTCGCCTTTCAGGCTTTCAACCGTCGCCTTTCAGGCTTTCAACCGTCGCC
>Ga0209135_1000571_pt1 | contig 13147 bp, 10 predicted proteins | sample LauGreSBDMM110SD_4_FD_187570 | JGI IMG/M metagenome (GOLD analysis project Ga0209135, IMG submission 187570) | Freshwater lake microbial communities from Lake Michigan, USA - Su13.BD.MM110.SD (SPAdes) (version 3) | ecosystem: Environmental > Aquatic > Freshwater > Lake | place: Lake Michigan... | reverse complement strand
CCGCCACACTGAACATGGTCACATCTACCAATATCCCATAACCACTCCCTTACGATGATTTGCACATAGGCTCGCTGCGCTCGCCACCCAGACGAAATCCCCCATCGGGGAAGGGGGTAAAAGCCCCAAAATTGCATATTTCCAACAGGGTTGTTTTCACCCACATGCATTTCAATCACACCTTCCAACATGAAAAAAAAGAATCCCTGATTGAAAGTTGAAAATGGATGCCTGGAGGGTACCCCTCAAAAAAAACGTTGCCCAGACTTTGATGAAAAAAATCTCGTTTTGCACAATTTTTTTGTCCATATTTTTGTCCAAAATGGAAATCTATGGAAAACTTTTGGGAAATGTGTTTTTTTGGAGGTCCATTTTGGGATTGTGACGAGAGTCAGGTAGAAAATGGATGGAGGAGTCTCCAAAAATGCCTTACTGAGAAAAAAAAGTCGGCGGAATCCCGGGTTTCGGTTCTGGACAAAAATTTTGGGGAGGGGCGCATCCACTAGTTGGAGCGTGTTTCCACTATATGGGGCCTGTTTCCACTATATGGAGCATGTTTCCACTATATGGAAACGCATTTCCACTATTTGGAACGCATTTCCACTATTTGGCTTCTTGTTTCCACTATATGGAGCGTGTTTCCACTATTTAGGAAGCGTTTCCACTGTGAGGCGAAAAGAGCTTAGAAAAAATGTATGTGTATGATTCATAGACGGATGCAAACGTGTGAGTGTGGCGTTTTGTGTAAAAACAGATCGAACTTGGAACGGCATCGTGCAACAAAGTCACATGAATTGAATTTGAAGTGCGGTGAAGTCCTCGTTGCGGATGAAGATGGTTCCTATCGCTGCAATACATGTAGTTTTTCAACATTGTATAAAGGAAATTATAGAGACCACATCCTTTCTAACAAACACAAATCGAATGTAAATAAACCGGAAATTTCAAGAACGAAACGGAGTGAAAGAAAGAAGGACGACGAAGTCGAGGACACTCATAGCGAAATCACCCGAACAAAGGTGGAAGAAATTGCGATGCGAGCAGCGACGAAAGCTCTGTCCGAAGTCAAACCCGTAAGTTTGAGTGATGTCTTGGAACTGTTTTTGAAAGCCCAGCAACAACAACTGAAATCTCAGGAACAACAGCACCAGGATATACTCAAAATATTAGGGGAACGTGTTACTGCTGCACAGCAATGTATTGCTTTAAACCCACAGCAACAAACGGTCACTATGGAAAATAATCAAAGCCACAGTCAAAACACGTCCAACAGTCAAAACACGTCCAACACCAACAGTCACAACAAAAAATTCAACTTAAACTTCTTTTTGAACGAAGAGTGTAAAAATGCACAGAATTTGTCGGATTTTGTAAAAAGCGTCGTCATCTCGATGGAGGATCTCGAACATTTGGGGGAAGTCGGGTTCACAGAGGGTATGACCAAAATTCTCACCAAGGCCATGAAAAACAAGCGGAAAACGGACCGTCCGATGCATTGCACCGACGTCAAACGTGACACGATTTACATTCGAAAAAATAATGCATGGGAGAAGGACAGTGACAATGAAGAAACCACCACGGCCATCAAACACATTGCACACAAGAACATGAAGGCACTCAATGAGTGGAGCACGTTGCATCCCGATTCCATGGAAGCGGATACTGAAAACTACACTCGATGGCAAGACTTGTCACGCAAAACGTATAGTTCCGACCCGAAGGTGATTAAAAAACTGGTGCATCATCTGGCTTCCATGACAGCCATTGACAGACAAGCGGAAGAAGAAGAGGAGGAGGAAGACTACTAGGTACACACAGACACACTTTTTATGTGAGGTGTGGCTGTGTTTGAATAGCGGGGAACCCAGGTTCCCCCTCCCGGGCAGGTTGATTCTTGACTGTTTTTGGTAAGAAATTTTCCATGGAAAAATCCCTGAAAAGTTTTTTGGTCTGGAATCGCCTCGGCGATTCTGATGACCGGCGGACATAACTGTGTTGGAATGTTGAACCACGACAGAACCCTTCGGGTTCTCGTCGTGGCAATGACCAACCCAGACCTCAAGGTCTGGGTTGCGTTGGAATGGGTATCTCGGGGAAGGACCGAGAGACTGTAGCGAACGAGTGTCTCTGTCATTTGAAATGGTTCCGTGCTACGTTCTGTCCTGCAAGTGTTCCAACATTCCAACAATAGAGAATGGCGAGCGTGTGTGCAAACCACAGAATGAAGAAAATGAATATAAAGGCATCGTGTGCAACCACTGTATAGTTTTGCGGCAATGGTGGAGTATGTCTACATGTTAATCACACGTGAATTCAAAAATAGCAATGAAAATGTGTATAAGATTGGAAGAACCGAAAATCTTAGAACAAGATTATATGGATATCCTAAGGGAAGTCAATACTTACTTTCATTAAAAGTTGCGAATAGTATATATATAGAACACCAAATCATGAAAACGTTTAAACAAAAATTCAAACATAGAACCGATATTGGGAGGGAATATTTTGAAGGAAGTTTTCCGGTGATGGCCCAACAGTTTCGTGATATCGTTGAACCTGGTTGGTGTGAAGAAATCTCTGGTCAAAGTTCGGATGGCGATTTAAAGAACAAAAAAATCCCTCGTCAAAGTTTTACATGTGAATGCGGGTTCAGCTGTGCAAGACAGTTTAATTTAGACCGTCACAAAGAAACCAAACAGCACAAATTGACAATATCTCAGTTGGAGAGCCAACTTGTCCCATATGATGGAATATACGAATGTCAACAGTGTGCTTTTGTAACTACCCGGAAAGGAAATTACCGACAGCATTTGACATCTTCAAAACATAAAAAGAGCACGGAGAAAAACGCGAAAGACCACGCTAACAAGAGCGAGGATGCCATGTATGAATGTCAACAGTGTGCGTTTAAAACGACCCGGAAAGGAAATTATGGTCAACACTTGACCTCAGCCAAACATATTAAAAACGCGGAAAAAAAATGGAAAGAAGACGCCATAAAGAACGAAGATGTAACGAAAAACACTGTACCTGCCGCCAGAGCTCATTTTGAATCTGCTAACTTGCTTGATGTTATTGATTTATTTTTGAAATATCAACAACAAAACCATCAGGACAGCCTTAAAATATTAACAACTGTATGCAAATCCCAATGTCAGGGACCCTCGTAGGCTCGCTTCGCTCGCCTTTGGGTAAGGGGGTGAACGCCCCCAATTGCAACTTTTCAAACAGGGCTGTTCCTGCGACACGTAATATGGTGACATCAACCAGTATCCCACCACCACTTCCTTACGATGATTTGCACACAGGCTCGCTGCGCTCGCACCTCGGAAGAAATCCCCCATCGGGGAAGAGGGTAAAAGCCCCAGAATTGCATATTTCCAACGGGGTCGTTTTCATTATGAGCTGTGTTGGAATGTTGGAATGGGTGTCGCCGCCGGGAAGGACGGAGACACTGAATCCTTCCCGGCGATGCCCATTCCAACGCAACCCAGACCTTGAGGTCTGGGTTGGTCATTGCCACGACGAGAACCCGATGGTTCTGTCGTGGTTCAACATTCCAACAAAAGTACATCCGTCCGTCGACGAATTCAGTGTATTTTATAATGCATTCATAGCGGGAAGTTGACATTTATGCGTTTCAATCCAGACGGACAAGGAGTGGTTATGGAGAATAATCTCGTTTGCTTGGGTTCCCCGCTACAGATACGTGCTTCAAGCAACGGCGACGCAGATCTAGGAAAGACGGACATTTACCGAGTTTTTCTTCGACGACGACGTGTAAGAGGTGTACGACGTGTGCGTGTTCGCCTGCCTCCGTTGAATTCATCAGCAGATGTACTTTGGAGAATAATATTGTCTATATCTGTTTTCTTTTTGTTAATAAGTAATGCTAGTTTATTACATAAATCTTTTTTTGTTATGTCGGTACACTTATCCGGATGATATGTCTTAAGCAATTTCAATATGTCCTTTCGAATACGCTTAAGCGTACTTGTATCTTCGGGTAATTTCGGACTAATTAATTCATTGTAGGATTGAACGTCTGGTTGGGTAAATAACGAACTTAATTTAGCCTCATCTTCAGTCGACAATTTGTATTCTGTACTAACTTTCTCGGTAGTCTTATTTTCACATTCATTTTCTAATCTTTTAGCTAAAATTTCGTTAGCATATTCTTTCTCCTTATACAAGTCGAATAGGTCATTATAAAGTTTTACCAATTCTTGATATTGGTCTTTCAATACTTTAATTTGAACACTTTCTGGTGGGCACGGTTTACATGGTGGACACAGAGGAGTTGTCATTACTTGCTGTATGATATAGTTATATATTTTTTCGCCGAACCTAAAAGTTTCAAACGCATTGGAATAAAAGTGTCTAAACGCAAATTCCTAACTGTAGCCGTTGAAACTAAAAAACGATACAAAGCGTTGGTTTATTACACATGCTAATAACCCAACACCGAAATGAAATTTCACGAGACGCTATTTGAAGACTATGTGACGGCCGTGCAAAAATTCAACCTGCACCCGGAACTGGACGAGTTGAAGCATCGTATTCCGGCGAAGCTGGTGGATTTCGGCAATTTGATACTGTATGGCCCGTCGGGGGTGGGCAAGTACAGTCAAATGTTGCACCTGATACAAAAGTATAGCCCCAGTGAACTGAAGTACGACAAGCGCATGACGATGCAGTCGGAGAAGCACACGTACACCTACCGGATAAGCGACATTCACTATGAAATCGACATGGCCATGTTGGGATGCAATTCCATCGTGATATGGCACGAAGTCTTTACCCAAATCGTGGACATTGTTGCACTCAAGCAGGAGAAATGTGCCATCCTCGTGTGCAAGAATTTCCACGCCATCCACACGGAATTGTTGGCCATTTTCTACACGTACATGCAGCAGTACAACCATCCGCACTTGTCCATTCAACTGAAATTCGTGTTGCTCACGGAACATGTGGGGTTTCTACCGTATTGTATACTGGACCATTGTTGGACTGTCGCCGTCCGACGGCCGCCAAAGGCGTATTACCAGGAGATTTTGCGAAACATTGTCGAGGACCAGGTGCAGGCGGGTATCATCGAAAACGAAGAGGACGTCACCCGCATTGGCCAGCGCATAGAGGCCATAGAGCCGCACCAGATTTTGAATCTGAAGGAGATGCACTGGTTCACGACGCCCACGGAGAATGTCCTGCCGAAGGACTTGTTCAACATTGTGTGTGACGAAGTCGTCAAAGACATGCTTGCGCCGGACACGCTGGACATTTCGAGTTTCCGGGACAAGATTTATGACATGTTTGTGTACCAATTGGATCCCGTGGAATGCGTCTGGTACATAGTGACGCACTTCGTGGAGACGGGGAGACTGTTGGACCGAGGATTGTCGGACGTGTTGGACAAGATGCATCCGTTTTTGAAACAGTTTAACAACAATTATCGGTCGATTTATCACATGGAGAGCATCTTGTTTTTCATGATGAATCGGGTGCATGGGTTTCCCTAGATAAAAGGCGTACCATACCGCCAAAAAGTGATTTAATGAGGAAATGCGTTCTTACCCCACACCACGGAGAATGCACTTCCAACAGGCGTGTGAGATACTGGAACTGAACGAAGACGAGGCGCAGGATGACGTCGTTGTAAAACGGCAGTACCGGCGTCTTGCATTGTTGAACCATCCCGACAAGAACCCCGATGACCCCGATGCCACGGAGACGTTTCAACAGATACACGAAGCCTATGAATTGTTATTGTCATCGACATCAACGACGTCATCCATGTTTTTCACCGATGCATCGTCGTCGTCGTATCAGGATTTGTTGTTTGAGTATCTCACGGCACTGATGCGACCTTCATCGTCGTCGTCGTCGTCTCACGGTCCGCGATTCCAAGACGTGGCTACACAATTGTTTTATACGATTGCCGAGCGATTGACGACGAAATGCGAAGAAAAGGCGGTTGGGATGTTGGAACGCATGGACAAGCCGACCTTTACCAAAGTCTACGGCTTGTTGAAAAAGTGCAGCGACGTGCTGAGATTGCCGGAGGAGTGGCGAACGCGCCTGGACGAGTTGCATCGGAGCAAAACGGAACATGACCAGACGATGTTGTTGCAGCCGCGGTTGGAAGACTTGATGGAGGACAAGGTGTTTCGGGTCACGTTGGAAGGACACACGTTTTACATCCCGCTGTGGCACCACGAATTGGTCTATGACAATCCTCATGGGGACGACGATACGAAAAAGGGTGGGGAATTGACGGTACGTTGTGTCCCCACGTTGCCGTCGAACATGACCCTAGATGAACAAAATCATTTGCACGTGCATATCCAGCACGACAAGAGCCTGATTTGGAATGTGGAGCAATTGTCGGTGCCAATCATTCAGGGGAAGACGCTTTCCATCGACCGCTCGACCTTGCAACTGCGTGAGCACCAGCGGATAACGTTCAAAGGACACGGGGTCCCGCGCATTCACGAGACGGACATTTACGATGTTTCGAAACGGGCCGACATTGTGGTCCATTTGCGATTCAAGTGAAACCGCCAAACGTGAAAGGCCCCGACGCACATCGGTATACACATCGTCGTCATGGAACCCATCGTCCAGAGAAAACCAACGCCGAAAAAGCGTCTTTGGAAAATATACGATGCGGACTTGCAGAAAATTGCTATGACGCCCGTAGGGTGCGGCAATTCGCCCGTTTTGCAGAAAATTGCTAGGGCGCCCGCAGGGTGCGGCAATTCGCCCGTTTTGCAGAAAATTGCTAGGGCGCCTGTTTTGCAAGAAATGGTGAATCAGCCGCCGCCACAACAAGACGAAACCGCATCCGAAGAACGGCAGCAAGATACGTGTTCCGCATGCAATGCTCATCTGATAATCATGGACGACGGGTTTCCCACGTGCAGCAATTCGGAATGTGGTATATTGAACAAGGACACGCTGGATTTTTCGCCCGAGTGGCGTTTCTTCGGCGGGGATGACAAACGCGGTGCCGACCCGACGCGATGTGGCAATCCGGTCAACCCCCTATTGAAAGAATCGTCGTATGGCTGTAAAATCATCTGCGGTCCCAAAGCGTCGTACGAAATGAAATGCATTCGGAAATGGACGGAATGGATTTCAATGCCCCACAAAGAAAAGACGTTGTACGACGAGTTTCAGTACATCACCCGTATGGCGCACAATGCCAACATGCCGCGCATATTCATCGACGATGCGATGGCGATACACAAGGACATTTCGGAACAAAAAATGTTTCGCGGGATGAATCGTGACGGCATCAAAGCCGCGTCCATTTACTTGGCGTGCCGATTTCACGGGTGGCCGCGGACGGCCCACGAAATTGCCGAGATTTTCCGACTGGACAAGGCGGCTGCCACATCGGGATGTTCGATGGCGGTGACGATTTTGTCAAACCTGGACCGCAATGGTCATTCCACCATGTTTTCGTCGGACATGTGTGCCACGAAGCCGAGTGCCTTTGTGGAGCGGTACTGTAGTCGTCTCCGGTTCACGGCGGAACTCACGCATTTGAGCCATTTCATCGCGATGAAGATTGAACGGCATGGCTGGATCGACGACAATACGCCGCATGCCGTTGCTGCGGGGGTCGTCTTTTTCGTGAGTCAAGTGTGTCAATTTCCCCTGACCAAAACCGACGTCAAGGCGGTGTGTGGCGTGAGCGAGGTCACCATCAACAAATGTTATAAAAAAATGGTGCAACTGAAGACGGAACTGGTACCGTCGAGTATACTGAATCGTGGGTCATGACTTTGCTAAAGCGTAAAAATCAGCCATGTCCACCGCAGCTGTGTCCACCGGTACCCCAAAAAACATATCATGGATTTTGCCCTGGTGAATTTCTTACGAAAAATAATCAGGAATCAACCTGCCCGGAGGGCAGGAGGGGTTCCCCGCTAGTCCACCGGTCGCAGGATCGCCTTGGCGATTCGAGACCATGAAACTTTTCAAGGATTTTGCCCTGGAAATTTTCTTACCAAAAACAGTCCCCGTGTGGGGAACCTGGATTCTCCGCTACGCGGGGCCACATAATATTATTCAGTTCCGGCGTACGAGCGGTCGATAGTAAAGACAATATCATCGTATCTGTTCTTGTTGGACCGCAAATCATAGCATTTCACAAACTGTTTCAAATGTTCCGGAACTTCTTCCTTTAGAATGTCCAACCACGTTATGTCTTGCACGTCTTCAATCACTAAAATTCCATCGTCTTTCATGATATGCGAGTACAGCTGAACAAAACGTTTCATCGAGTCCAGGGAGTGAGGGCCATCGTCGAGCAAGAAATCGCACTTGATGTTCTTGCTTAAAAACTCGCGAGCGAAAAAGTCGGCATCGTATGCATTACTCGACGTGTATAATATCACTCTCGTGTCGTGTAACAACTCGTCCATGACTCGGTCAATCGGCAGAATGTCTAAAGCGTAAATTGTGGCTTTCGTGAAATAATCTCTCCACAGTTTGATGCTTCCGCCATTTTTGTGACCGAAATCGCCGATTCCAACCTCAAGAACATGCGTTGCAGTGTCTCTCTTCTTTGCCAAGAGTCTCTCGTAGAGATCCAAGTAGGAGTGCGTAGTGTCCTTATCCGTAAAACCAGAACCTTGGGATAAAACCAATGATTTAAGGCTCGACATACGTGGTATTATAGAATGTCTTTTAGATTTAAAAGTTTAAATACAAACGCGACAAACGGATTACCGTAGTAGGTAGATGGTATAATGGAAGTTAGCTATGTCCCACCGGTCAACAGAAATGCCTTGGCGATTCGAGACCAAGGAATTAACCTGGCCGGAGGGCAGGATGGGGTTTGTTTGCAGAACCTGGTTTCCCCGCTAGCTACATCGGGTCATCGGATCTACTTTTCCTTGTTCTCCGATACGCTTCAATGCGACGCTTGTCTTTGGTTGTAAACGGTTTGCGTGTCAGGGGTCCAAATTGACCTTTTACGTGAATCAGGGACTCGGCATCGTAACAACGTCCGTGTTGCAACTCGGGATTATTTTCCGCGGCTTCGGCCTCCAGACGAAATCCGCTCTCCTTGGGAATTGTTTCCAGAGAAATCGGGTCCATTTGTCCCTCGCAGTCTACATCCGAAACAAAAACGAGTCTACCGTGACTTCCTTCGAACATGTAAGATACATCTACACGTGGAAGGAGTTCCCACGGAAGTTCTTGGCGAAATGCACTGCATTTCGAAAACATCCCTCTCATGTTGGTCACGTTGCTGACATTCCATCTGTCAAGAGGTCTGTTAAAGACGTGACAATTACTAAACATAAATGACATGTCGGTCACGTTGCCGACGTTCCAGCTGTTCAGAGGCTTGTCGAAAGAAGAGCATCCATCAAACATCAGAGACATGTATGTCACGTTGCTGACATTCCAGTCCAGAGGCTTGTCGAAAGAAGAGCATCTAGCAAACATCCCAGTCATGTCCGTCACGTTGCTGACGTCCCAATTGTCCAGAGGCTGGTTGAACGAAGAGCATCTAGCAAACATCCCAGTCATGTCCGTCACGTTGCTGACGTCCCAATTGTCCAGAGGCTGGTTGAAAGAAGAGCATCCAAAAAACATCCGAGACATGTCCGTCACGTTGCCGACATTCCAGGTGTCAAGAGGCTGGTTGAACGAAGAGCATTCAGCAAACATCCCTCTCATGTCGGTCACGTTGCTCACATTCCAGCTGTTCAAAGGCAGGTTGAAATCTTGGCCATGTTTACAGCTAAACAACCAAGCCATGTCGGTAATCTGCGACACATCCCACTCGCCAATTTCCCCGTGAACCGGATGTTTCCCGGAATGTTCTAGCAACTGTTCGATGGCGAGTACCAACTGTTCTCTTGACGGCGGCGTGAAGCGATGAGTCATTGGAGAAGGAGAAGGAGAAGGAGAAGGACTTTTTGTCCGTCGTTTTTGAGCCGTTGGCGAAGGAGAAGGAGAATGACTTTTTCTCCGTCGTTTTTGTCCACCCGACCTACTTTTCCTTGTTCTCCGAAACGCTTTAATGCGACGCATGTCTTTTGATGTAAATTGTTTGCGTGTCAGGGGTCCCACTTGACTATGCAGGTGAATCAGGGACTCGGCATCGTAACAACGCCCGCTTTTGAGCTCGGGATTATTTTCCGCGGCTTCCGCCTCCAGACGAAATCCGCGCTCCTTGGGAATTGATTCCAGAGAAATCGGGTCCTCCTTTCCTTCGCAGTCTACATCGGAAACAAAACCCTCAAGTCGACCGTGACTTCCTTTGAACATGTCAGTTACATCTACATGTGGATGGAGTTCCCATGGAAGTTCTTGGCGAAAGACGTGACAATTATGGAACATCCCACTCATGTTAGTCACTTTGCTCACATTCAAGTTGTTCAGAGGCTCGTTGAAGGCATGACAATCATAAAACATAAGAGACATGTCGGTCACATTGCTCACATTCCAGTTGTCAAGAGGTCGGTTAAATGCATGGCAATTGTAAAACATCGCAGTCATGTCCGTCACGTTGCCGACGTTCCAGTTGTCAAGAGGTTGGTTAAATGCATGGCAATTGTAAAACATCCCCCACATCTTAGTCACGTTGCTCACATTCCAGTTGTCAAGAGGTCTGTTAAACTTATTACAATTTAGAAACATCCCACCCATCTTAGTCACTTTGCTCACATCCCAGTTGTTCAGAGGGTGGTCGAAATCAAAGAATTGACTAAACAATTGAGTCATGTCGGTAATGCGTGAGACATCCCACTCGCCGATTTCCCCGTGAACAGGATGTTTCCCGGAATATGGCAACTCTTTGATGGCTAGGTCCAACTCTTTTCTTGAATGCGGCGAGAAGCGAGAAATAGCATGGGGAGAACTCATTCTCCGCCGTGAAGTATTTGCAGGAGATTGTGACCGCGTTCGTTTGCTCATGAAATGGGTAGAGTATTGTATTAAAATGAGACATTTTTGGGAATATCTGCCGTATGCACACCCATGTCCACTACATATCGCATCTTGATAGCCGACCGCAGTTATTCGTCGTGGACGTTTGAAAACGTCGACACGGATTTGGCCGTCGCAGCGGAGAACATCCCGGATGGATTTCATCCGGCGACGGCCAAGTTGTTTTCCAAAGACGTGTTTGAATTGTTGGAGCCAACGACAGAACCCTTCGGGTTCTCGTCGGGGTTCAACGCAACCCAGACCTCGAGGTCTGGTTCGGTCATTGCCCCGACAGAACCCTTCGGGTTCTCGTCGGGGTTAAACCTGAAACTGTTGCATTCCCCGATGCGCACAATTTCGACGCATGCCGGAATCCTGCTATTGTCGGAGAATCGCACGTATGGTCGATGCCACACGGGCAAACGATTGTTGTACAAATGCATGCCCGACGACAAGTATTTGCCGGCGTTTTTGATACCGTACGAAGTGCGACTGGGATTTTCCAAGGACGTGTCCAACAAATTTGTGGTGTTCAGATTTGACAAATGGACGCAGAAACATCCGGAGGGGATATTGGTCGAAACGCTGGGGGATGTCACGGGGTTGGAAGCGTTTTACGAGTACCAGTTGTATTGCAAGAGTTTGCACGATAGTATAACCCGCTTGACGCAGGATGCACGAGCCGCGTTGAATCGCAGTCCGTTGACGCATCACCTGGCGCAGATACGAAGCAGGCACAAGTACCGGGAAGCAGAAGAGGGGTACATATTTTCCATCGACCCCGTGAATAGTTTGGACTTTGACGATGCCGTGCGCATAATACGACAGACGGCACCATCATCGGCAGAACAGCTCGAACCAGCCGATGAAGAATGGCGGGTCTCGATATACATTGCGAATGTGGTGGTGTGGTTGGAAACGTTGGATTTGTGGAATTCGTTGACGAATCGAGTGGCGACGATTTATTTGCCGGACCGTCGTCGGCCCATGCTGCCCACGGTCTTGTCGGATTCGCTGTGTTCGCTGCAGGAAGGCGAGGACCGTTTTGCGTTTGTGTGTGACATGACCGTTTCTATCGGAAAAGATGGAGGAGGAGCAACAAGAGCAACAGCAACCATTACAAGCACCGCATTTCGCCATGCGTATGTGCGCGTGGCGAAAAACTATCGATACGAAGAGGCGGACTTGATGGCATGTGCAGACTATCACCGGCTGTTGGAAATCACTCGTCGGTTGGACCGACAATGTAACGACAGTCATGATGTGGTGGCGTTTTGGATGATGGAGACCAATCGGAGATGTGCGCAGCACTTTGCGAAGCACGAGACGGGCATTTTCCGTTCGGTGATCTATCCACAACGTGGCGGAGAGAATAGTTTGATGGCGGAGGAGGGGAACAGTTTGACTGACGATTGTCGCCGGACCATACAAATGTGGAACAGCAACACGTCGGGTCAATATGTCAAGTATCAACGTGACCTGCGGACGATGCAACACGACGTGTTGAAATGCAGCGTATATGTGCACATGACGAGTCCGATACGTCGTTTGGTGGATTTATTGAATCAAATGACGTTCCTGTCGACATTTATGGGCCTCTCATTGAGCGAGTCTGCGCACCAGTTTTTGGCAACGTGGATAGAGAAATTGGAGTTTGTAAACGTGTCGATGCGTTCGATACGGAAAGTGCAGCACGAATGCAACCTGTTGTATCGTTGCACGACGGAACCGGAATTGTTGGAGCAAACGTTTACTGGAGTCGTGTTTGACCGTATGGAACGGAGCAGCGGGTATTTCAATTACATGGTGTATATGGAGAATCTGAAACTGTTGTGTCGTGTCCGCACGACGAAAGACGTGCAAAACTATGACGTGGTTTCCTGTCGACTCTATTTGTTTGAGAATGAAGAGAAGCGAAAAATCCGCATGTGTTTACTGTAAAAAGGAGGGAGCCCGCAGTCGTTTACAAAAATACAAAGCAACAGCCTCAAGTCCCAAGTCCCTGTCCAGTTACGTGTTGTTGTTGCGAGTGTCAGGTAGTCGAAAGTCTTCGTCGTACTGTGAAATGGAAGTGAAGAAGTGTTTTGGAATGTGAAAGTCGAAAATGTGGCAAAAGGTAAGTATCCTAGTAATAAGTGTGTTGTAGTGTTTGATCTGCAATCGTTGAAAGTGAATGAAGGAAGCAACATTGTCA
>Ga0209135_1000568_pt1 | contig 13198 bp, 9 predicted proteins | sample LauGreSBDMM110SD_4_FD_187570 | JGI IMG/M metagenome (GOLD analysis project Ga0209135, IMG submission 187570) | Freshwater lake microbial communities from Lake Michigan, USA - Su13.BD.MM110.SD (SPAdes) (version 3) | ecosystem: Environmental > Aquatic > Freshwater > Lake | place: Lake Michigan, USA... | reverse complement strand
GCCCTGCAATCAACGGCGCACCGATGCCGGAAGATAACCAGCGCGCGCAGCGGTCCGAGGGCACCGCACACAAATCCTTGGTTAAATCCACGCCTACACCAGCACTACACCAAGCGCAAAACCACTTATATTAGCCCTGCATTCTAGCATGTATTTAGCAAAAATGTCTTGCTATACCAACGATTTACGCAAGGTTCCCGATAGAAAGCTTGCCCAGCGATTGCCGAGCGTGCATTCAGGGAGCCACGCAACAACGACTCATTTGCTGCAAAGTGGTGCCGAGTGCCCGCCTGGCTTTCACCTAGATTTTGCCTAGCGATCGCCTCGCGACGGTTTTGTGAAGGGCAAGCGCGACTCGTGCGCCGCCGCCCCTTTGGGCTGCCAATCATCGCCGCGCGGTGCTGAGCGTGGCTTGCCTGTGCTGTTTGCGTTGCCGTTACCAGCACCTGCCGGTGAACGTCCAGCACCTGGCTTGCCAGGCCCACGGCCCCGCGACGGAGCGCCCGTGCGACCAGCTGGAGCACCCTGACCAGCACCCTGACCAGCGCCCGGACCACCCGAGGAGCGTGCCCGACGTGGCCCACCCTCTGGCCGCAGAGTGGGTTGACCGTTCTGGTCAAACGATTGGCCTGCAGCGGGGCCTCTGGGCGGTCGCGCATCGGGGCGCCCTTCTTGACGGGGTCCACCCGAGCCCGCGGGTCCGGCATCCGAGCGACCCGGGCGGGCGCCACGCCCTGCACCTTTACTAAAACCACCCTTAGAGCCACCAGGCCGAGGGGCGCTATTGGGGCCGCGCGCGCCTCCCGCTCCAGCTTTGCCACGCGCGCCTCGGGCAGCGCCTTGACCGCCCGGGTGCCCATTGGCAAAACCTCCGCCCACAGTCAACACAGTGGGTGCTGACTCTGAGGGATGAGAAAAAGCAGCAGGCTTAGCCGAGCGCCCACCTTGAATGTTGCCCCGTCGACCCACTCGGGCCCCATGGGTACCGTTTTGCTCTAGCGTACCAAAACCTGGCGGCAGTGCACTATCGTGCGAAACCGGCTGGCGCGGTGCGCGCGAGCGCCCATCACCGGCTTCGTCGTCGTCGCGCAGTAGGCCCACCTGAATCATCAAGGCTGACACAATTTTAGGATCGAGTTCTTCCCAACGTCCGCGCCGCAACGTGGTGGGTAAAACAATGTCACCAAAGCGCGTGCGAATCAGACGACTCACGGTTAACCCAATCGACTCGAACATACGTCGCACTTCGCGGTTACGGCCTTCGTTTAAGGTCACTCGGTACCACCGATTGCTGCCCTCGCCTCCGATGAACTCAACCATACCAAAACTTGCTGGGCCATCTTCAAGCGTCACGCCGTCAAGCAGCGTCTGCCGCTGTTCTGGTCCCAATTCTCCAAGCACGCGAACGGCATACTCTCGCTCATTACCGTAGCGCGGGTGCAACAGGCGATTACTTAGATCACCCGAGGTGGTAAAAATCAACAACCCCTCAGTGTTCAGGTCAAGACGCCCGATCGATAACCATTTGCCCACCTTCATCTTGGGTAGACGTGAGAAAACATTCGCGCGCCCGCCTGGATCATCGTGACTGACAATTTCGCCGGCAGGCTTGTGATACAGAATGACACGGGGCGGTTTGCGGGTGCTGCTGCGGGTGACGGGCTTACCGTTCACGCGCACGAGATCGTTCGCGCCAACACGTTGGCCGATGTGCGCGGGCTCACCATTGACCGAAACTCGGCCAGCGATAATTAATTCTTCCATTTCACGGCGCGAACCGACCCCTGCGTCAGCCAACACCTTGTGCAACTTAGGCATCAAGAGATCGCTGTTAAGGTATTTATTCAAGCGCTGTTCACTGCGCTCGGTGCCAGTCAAGTACGACAGCGCTTGATCTGCTTCTTTTTCAAACTCGATTGGGTCACCGATTTCAACCACATCACGCGGATCGACGACCTCTTCGACCGCATTGGGCTCAAACGCCTTGCTGCGTGGTTTGCGCGGTGGCGCACCAGCCTCTGGCTCAGACTCTCCCGTGGCGGACTCGCTGCGACGACGACGAAACGGCGTGCGCAATTTGCGACCACGAGGTTTACCGCTCGCCTCGCCCTGCCCGTCTTGCGCGGCCGCGTCAGGCTGCACGGACTGGTCCGACGCAGCGGTGGCAGTAGCCTCAATCGGCACATGCACGGGTTGTTCAGGATTGGTATTCGTCACTTGGACTCCGAGGGAAAAGTAGAAGGTTGTGAGGGCTCTGCATGCGCAGCAGGCTCTTCATCAATTAGGGGCAGTGCATCGGCAGCGTGTTCTGCGGTCGCTTGGTCAAGTAAGTCGCCAGACTTGACCGGTGCGCCCTGGGTCTGCCCTTCGAGCGTCAGTGACTGCAGTGCTTCGGCAATCTCGGCTGCGCCTAAGGCAGGTAGCTCATCGAGTGCTCGCAGGCCCAAGTCGTCCAAGAACTGTTTGGTCGTGCCCAGCAAGCCGGGGCGACCCGGCCCATCACGGTGACCAATGACTTCGATCCAACCGCGATCTTCAAGCGTCTTGATAATTTGTGAAGAGACTGTCACGCCGCGAATATCCTCGATGTCACCCCGTGTCACGGGTTGACGCCACGAGATGATCGCCAGAGTCTCCATCACAGCACGCGAATATTTTGGCGCGCGCTCGGGGCTCAGTCGCTCGAGGTGACGCTGCATCGACGCTCGACTTTGAAAACGCCAACCACTCGCGAGCTCGGCGAGTTCCATGCCGCGATCCAGCCAAGCCTGTTGCAACTGCTCAAGCGCTTGCACGATTTGCACATTGGTGAATTCGTCGCCATCTACTTCAAATAACTTACGTAGCTCATGCAAAGACATTGGCGCCGAAGCACAAAGCAAGGCTGCTTCAAGAACAACGCCTGCTTGTATCAATTTTTGTTTTTGCTGATGCGCGTCTTGTTCATCTTGCCCTGCCTGCGCAGAGAGCGGCGCCACGGCAAACGATACTTCAGCGTCAAGCGCGACAGTATCTTCTGCTATCTCTTCGGCACTCGCACTTGGGTGTGCACTTGCATTCGCGTCTTCATCAACTTTTTTTTCGTGCGGGTCATTCATAATGATTCAGTGTCCTTATCGCGCATTCTTGCGCTGACTTGTCCTAAAGCGTGAACTACGCTATACTTCTTTTCTCAGACGCGGGGTGGAGCAGTCTGGCAGCTCGTCGGGCTCATAACCCGAAGGTCGTAGGTTCAAATCCTGCCCCCGCAACCAAATACAACTGGTCGATCGCACTTTGCGCTCGGCCAGTTTTATTTTGTACGTTACGAATTAAATTCATTTCTTTCCTGTTCAACCCTGACTGAGTCATTCAACGACTCACCATCCACTGCGCAATGCACAGACTCGCTTTCAACTGAATCGCAGCTTGGTGCACAGATTTATCGCCTATCGCTAGAACACTTGCTTAACAGCTAGTATCTTCGCGCCCCATGAACACGGTATTTAAATCTTTAGTAGAGGCGCTCATGTGTCGACTAAGACCATGAGGATCATCTAATACGACGCACGCAACAATGCGCTAGGCCACAAATAGATAAATCTTTGAAAATGAAACGGTGTGATCGAAACCACTGCCACACGCCGAGCGTGTTTGGCCGCATACCCTGAATCGCGCTCATTAAGGTCTAGATCTTGGCGAGCCGAGCTAAGCAATGCACTGTCACCCAGAGACTAAACACTTAGGTGTACGTCTTGAGTGTACCGTAACTTAGCCTAGCCCTTCAAGTCTGAGTGCAAGATACCGACAACCTGACAACAAAAAACCACTAAATCAGCTTCAAAATGTTGTTTTCGTCAAAATCACAGCCCTGTCCGCACCCAGCGCCAACCTGATTAGCCATCACAATCCGCTGCCCTGTCACCGTCAGGGACGCCTGGTAAAGATAGCGCTGCCCCAAAAAAGGCGCATGTTTCAGGGTGAAGGCAATTTGCTCAACGGCCAAGCTGGTGGCATCAATGAACACGCGATCGATCGGCTTCGCGCGTTTAGTGAGTACACGCAGAAAAAGTGACCGTAACGCATCGCCCAAGCCACTATTTAAACCACAACACAAACAGCCCTCTACGCTTACCGTGGGCGCCCAGACAAAGGTCTCGATCCGGTCAAATCCCAGCGCAACATCACGATGCACGCTATCGGTCAACACCACAGAGTCGCGCATCGAAGCGTGCGCCAATAGCTTTTTAAGAAAGGCAGTCTGCTCAACACCGTTTTCACCGCGCACTGCAATCACTGGGATCCGACCCAACTGACGCGAGGTCTCGAACACGCTTAATCTAACGCCTTGGGCCATTGAAATGCGGCAGGTTGTTTCGTTAAAAATCGTTGGACGGCATCGGCATGCCACTGCGTCGTACGTGCGACTGCTTGGGCCGAAGACTCAATATCCATCATCGAATCTAAGCTGCTATTTAACGAGACATTAAACGCACGCTTGGTCATGGCAAGCGCCGCAGGAGCAGCTTGAGCCAGGCAAGCTGCCATTTGATGCGCACGCTCGAGGGTGCGGCCCTGAGGAGTCACTTCGAGCACAATCCCGAGTTCATGGGCCTGCTGCGCGTTCAGCTCTCGCGCTGAAAAAGCGAGCTCTTTCGCACGCTGCACGCCCACAATGCGTGGCAAGGTAAATAAAACAGCGCAATCGGGCACCAAACCTAGCCGCATAAACGACAAACAAAAACGGCTATCAGGCGCCGCCAGAACAATATCTGCCGTTAACGCGAGGCTAAAACCAGCGCCGTAAGCCGCGCCCTCAACAGCCGCAATGACAGGCACTTCGAGGCGTAACAAAGTCTCTATCCAAGACAGATAATCAAAACGCATCCGCTCGCGCCCCTCTTGCGCGCTCAAGGTCGCCTCACCCATGGCGCTGATATCGCCCCCAGCGCAGAAGGTTGCCCCGGCCCCCGTAATCACTAAGGCTCGTAAGTCACGCTGTTGCGGCATCGTCGCAATCAAATCCCCCAGCTCTTTGCGCATGACCGCATCGATCGCGTTTTTGCGCTTAGGGCGATTTAACGTGAGCGTGCCAACGCCCTGACTCACTGCATATTCAATCGTTTCCAACTTGCACACCTTGATGAAATTATTCTAAAAACCATTGATCCTGAACACAAGCCCAGCCGAATCGAGGGGTATGCCTATGCCCGCCTTCGCACCTCTTTTGGATACCTGAAATCAAAGAGAGCCTGACGTCGAGTCAGGCGAACACGACCCTGCAATACACTTCTTTTTGACTGTCGCTTCCTTAATCAGGCAGTTTGAGCACGTGCTTCGCGATGATCTCTTTTTGGATTTCGGTGCTTCCACCATAAATCGTTGAGGGGATCGAGTGAAACAGAATCGCTGGCGCGTCTAACCCTTCAGCGCCAAAGTCTGTGGTCTCACCGGTCGCCCCGTGCTCTTGCGCCGACTCAACTAACAGCGTGCAAATCCGCTGATACGTATCGGTACCCCAAATTTTCAATAACGACACGCTAGGCGGCAAGGTCTCGCCTCGCTTGACCATTTCAGCATAGTGCGTGTAAGCCGAAACCTGATCGGCCACATCCAGCATCAGCTCGCTATAGCGTGCTGCAAAGACGGGATCAGCAAACAGATTCAAACTCTCGGCAAGGCTGCTAAGTTGGCTTAAGGCATAACGTGACTGCTTGGGACTGCCCAAAAAGATCCGCTCGAAGCCTAACAGTGCTTTGGCGATCGTCCAGCCTTCATTGATTTGTCCGACCAGGTTTTCTGATGGGACTCGGACGTTATCAAAAAACACCTCGCAGAACTCTTTTTGTCCGCTGATATTTTGAATGGGTCGAATCGTGATACCCGGGATGCTTAAATCGATCAACAAGAAACTAATGCCCGATTGCTTTTTGGCGTCTTTATCGGTGCGCACCAAGGCGAACATATGCGTGGCATCTTGCGCAAGCGTGGTCCAAATTTTTTGACCATTTACGACAAACACGTCACCATCAAGAACCGCTTCAGTACGTAACGCAGCCAGATCTGAACCCGCGCCGGGCTCAGAGTAGCCCTGGCACCAAACGTGCTCGTTGGCGATGATTTTAGGTAAAAACTTTTGCTGCTGTTCGGGACTACCCCGCTGAATCAAAAGTGGCCCGATCATCACGACGCCCATATCAGGCGCACGCGCAACGCCGTACTGCTCTTGCTCTTCGACGTAGGCGATCATCTTGCCGGGAGGCAAGCCCATTCCACCAAATTTTTTCGGCCACGAGGGCGCGATCCAACCTTGCTTTGACAGTGTTCTGGTCCAGTCTTTGATTTCGTTGAAGCGCAAACGGTGCGGCACGTGGCGCAGGTTTTCGGGATAATTTTTTGCGTAAAAATTTTGCAGCATTTGCCGAAACTCGGGTTCGGGCATGTTTTCCCAATCTGCATCTTTGGCAAACGCACTATCTTTTAGCACCGCACTGTTTGTATGCTTGGCTAAGACGGGCTCTTTAGAGGTTGCTAATGCGCATTGCGCAAAATAACGTTGACGATGGGCATCGACGTTACCCAACCAAGCGGTAAGCGCTAACGCACGTTTAAAGTACAGGCCAACGTCACACTCATCGGTGTAGCCCATCGCACCGTGCATTTGAATGGACATTCGGGTCATGAGCAAGGCCGCATACGAGCAGCGCGCTTTAGCGCGACTCGCTAGTGTGCTAAGCGTACCGCCCGTCTCGATTTGCGTCAGCACATCTGCCAAGCAGGCCGACGACAACTCAACTTGGATATAGCCATCGACGATACGATGTTTGAGCGCCTGAAAGCTGCCAATCAGCTTGCCAAATTGTTTGCGTGTCCCAAGGTAATCAAGGGTCACGGCCAGCGCGCGGCGCATCACACCCAGCATTTCAGCGGCTTGAATCAACCGGGCAGCATCGTTGGCGCGATCGACAACCGCCAGCACCTCTGTACCCACCATCAACAAATGTGTTTTGGGCACTTGAACATTTTGCAACGTCAAGGTGCACAGCATGGCGCCATCTACAGCGCGCTGATCGGTGTGCGACACGCCTTGAGTGTCAGCGGGGACCCATACCAGTACAGGTTGCTCTGCGAGCTTGGCCAACACGACCCAGCCATCGGCACCCTGGGCCGGCGTGACGAATTTTTTGACGCCGTTGAGCAGCAACGTATCGCCTTGCGCCAGCGCTGTGGTCGCAAGCGTTTGCTGGGCCTGCAATTGACCCAGCGTCTCTTGCCAGGCAACGCCAGCCACCAGTGCACCACCCACCAATTGTTCGAGCAACACTGAACGCAAGGCACTTTGGGGCGTACCCGACACAACTGCTGCGAATTGAACACCCACGGCAATTAAGGGCTCGGGCAATAGTCTTTGCCCAATTTCTTCAGCAATCGCCGACATCTCACGCAGGCCTAAGCCTAGCCCGCCGTCTTGTTCAGAGACAAGTACACCCAGCCAGCCCGCGTTAGCGATTTCTTGCCAGGCCGATCGATCAAAGCCAGTGTCTGAGCCTCGCAGTTGACGCACGCGCGCCGTTGTGTTGCCGCGTGACAAGAGGTCGCGCGCACTGTCGCGAAAGGCATCGATTGCGGATTCTTGGAGTGTGACGTCATTCATATTAATTGCCTCTAAAACTATTATCGTAATTGTGACTACGTTACCATTTTGCGTGCTTGTCAGGCCACTTTTATCGCCGGGATATTTTCGACTACGTTACCATTTTGCGTACTTGTCAGGCCACTTTTATCGCCGGGGTATTTTCTACTACGTTACCATTTTGCGTGCTTGTCAGGCCACTTTTAGCGCCGGGGTATTTTCGACCTTCGCCTACTGTTGCTGCAGCAGCGCGATCTCAGAAGCACTGTAACCAAGCTGGCGCAAGATGTCGACCGTATCGGCACCCGTTGCCGAAGGCGCGCGAATCGCTGACGTTGGAGTTTGACTGAACCTGGGTGCCACCGAGGGTTGCAAGACCCCCTCAACCTCGCAAAAAGTGCCTCGCGCCACATTGTGGGGGTGTAAAGGCGCCTCAGTCATGCTGAGTACTGGGGCAAAGCAGACATCGGTGCCTTCCATCACGTCGCACCATTCTTGCCGGGTTCGCGTAGCAAAGATCCGCTCAAATTTTTGACGCATCGACGGCCAACTGGCGGGATCACGTTGCTGTGTTTGGTCAACATCGCTTAAACCAGACTTTTCAATCAACAACGCGTAGAACTGGGGCTCGATTGACCCTAACGCAATCCATTTACCATCTGCACACCGATAGGTACCATAAAAGTGCGCGGCACCATCCAACATATTTTGACCGCGCTCATCGCGCCATTGCCCCTCAGCCATTCGACCGTACATCAGGCCCATCAACAAGGCCGAACCGTCGGTCATGGCAGCATCCACAACCTGGCCCTTACCCGTCACCCGCGCATTCAGGGCTGCGGCTAACACCCCTGCCACGAGCAACATCCCGCCGCCGCCAAAATCCCCAACCAAATTCAAAGGCGGTAAAGGTTGTTCGGGTGTCCCTATCGCATGCAAGGCGCTGGATAAGGCGATGTAATTGATATCGTGGCCAGCAGCCTGCGCCAGGGGGCCTGTTTGCCCCCAACCGGTCATCCGGCCAAACACTAGTTTAGGGTTGCGCGAGAGGCACACCTCTGGGCTCAAGCCGAGTTTCTCCATGACGCCCGGACGAAACCCTTCAATCAACACATCAGCCGATTCAATTAACCGCAAGACCGCTTCAACCGCAGCGGGTTGCTTCAAGTTCAGCGAAATCGATTGTTTGTTGCGTCGCAACACTTTGCTATGCACCGAGTGCAAGTCTGTCTCTGCCGGCGCAATGCGGTCTACGCAGACCACCTCAGCACCAAGATCGGCTAGCAACATCCCAGCGAAAGGTCCGGGGCCTAGTCCGGCAAGCTCGATGACTTTAAATCCCTGCAACGGTCCGCCCATCTTTTGTCCTTTTATCGTTATAGCTTGTCTATTGACGTTCTTTCTTTCAAACCCTGCCATTTAAACAAAATGGGTGACCGCCAGGTCGATGACTTGGTGGTCGGCGACTTCTGTAAAGGCTCAAGCCCGTGCCGTTATTCTGTCGTGTCCAGTCTGCACACGCTCGACTATTGTCTACACTCTGCGTCGACCCTTGCCCACACTTTATGATAAGCGATCGTAGCCAATAGTTCTGTAGAGCGCGGTTACTATCACTCATCCACTATCTTGTCATTTTTCTGAGACCCCTGCCGTGATTCAATCCAGCCAACAAAAAATTGTCGATGAGGCGATTACCTCGCGTCATTCGATGCGTGCTTATTTATCGACCCCCGTTTCGCGTGAAGATATTGCCAGCATGCTTGAAGTCGCCGCGCGGGCGCCCTCGGGTTCAAATACCCAGCCCTGGAAGGCTTACGTGCTGATGGGTGAAATGAAAGAGCGCCTGACCGCTGAAATTTTGGCGGTTTATCAAGACAAGGCTCAATTCGAGGCGCTTACTGAAGACTACCGCTACTACCCAACCGATTGGAGTTCACCTTACTTAGAACGCCGACGCAAAGTCGGCCTCGATTTATATAAATTGTTGGGCTTGGGGCGTGACGACAAAGCCGGTATGCACGCTCAGCATGGGCGCAACTACGCTTTTTTTGGTGCACCCGTTGGTATGATTTTTACAGTTGAACGCAAAATGAACACCGGTTCATGGCTTGACTTTGGCTGCTTCTTACAAAGCCTGATGATTGCCGCGCGGGGCCGCGGCTTAGACACCTGTGCCCAAGCCGCCTTTAACCGGTTTCATCCTGTCATTAGACGCGTCACCGGCATCCCCGAACAAGAAATCGTCATGTGCGGGCTAGCGTTAGGCGTCGCTGACATGAGTCAAATTGAGAACACGCTGATCAGCGAACGCGAACCTATCGACGGCTTTGCTAAATTCTTAGATTGAATGGGGTTTACTATCAAAACTTGAGGGTGCGCACCACTTTGCCCCAGGTTTCATATTCTTGAGCAACAAACGCACGCATCTGTTCAGGCGTGGTGGGGTCAGCAGCCATGGCCGCCCCATTTAACCGTTCAAGGGTTGCCGCGTCATGCAGCGACGCCACGATGGCTTGATTGAGTTTTTGAATAATGTCAGCGGGAGTGCGCGCTGGCGCGATAAAGCCGTACCAGTTGGTCGCTTGATAATTTTCGAAACCCAGTTCAGCTATCGTCAGCACATCAGGCAACGAGGCTTCACGCTTGACGCCTGTGACGGCTAGGCCACGCAACTTACCACCCTTAATTTGAGGCACTGCAGTTGGTGCGCTAGCGAAGACGGCCTGAATATTACCGGCCAACAGGTCTGTCATCACAGGCCCCCCACCCTTGTAATTGATGTGCTCGGCTACCGTGCCGGCGCGAGCCTGCAATAATTCACCCGCCAAATGTCCGGCACTGCCTAAGCCTGCCGAGCCATAAAACAAAGGTTTGTCTTTGTCTTTTGCAGCGGCGATAAAATCGGCAAGCGTTTTAATTGGTGAATCGGCGCGCACCACCAACACATTACCGAACGTGACTCCGCCTGAAATCATCTCAAAATCTTTCAAGGGTTGGTAGGTTGTACCGCCTGGCATGTGAGGGTTGACCGCCATTGAACCGACGTTAGCCAATCCAAGCGTATAGCCATCGGGCGAGGCTCTGGCGATCGCTTCACAGGCGATGTTGCCTCCGGCTCCTGGGCGGTTTTCAACCACAACGGGTTGACCTAACAAAGCAGACAGCTTGACCGCGATTGTGCGCGCCGCAGAGTCGGTGCCCCCGCCCGGTGCAAAACCCACAATCAATCGGATAGGTTTTGTCGGAAAACGCTCGGCCGACTCAGTCTGTGAAAAGGCATTTGACACACAAAGCCATGCAACCAAGCACGCGCTTAACTTGCGACCCATTCTATTAAACATACCCGCCTCTGTATTTTTTCTTTTGTGAAACATTGACTAAAAAGGTGAATGCCATTGCAATTGAATCTATTATATCGACGAGAACCACTGTTCAAACTTAACATTAAGGTTTCACGCACAACATGTTAAATCGTCTTGCTTTACTGATTGTTAGCCTGACCACGGCCCTTGGCTTGACCGGTCTGTCTTCGCCACTATTTTCCTAACCAAGCCGCTAATATCCAACCTGAGTAAGTCTGATGACACAAACACCCTCTTCCTCACACGACTCTGCGCTTCCTCAGCGAGGCGGCAGCCAAGGCCCTTTATCGGGCGTCCGTGTGATTGATCTATCGGCCTATATCGCGGGGCCTTACGGATGTTCGCTGCTCGCCGATCAAGGCGCTGAGATCATCAAAATTGAACCGCCGAGTGGCGATAACCTGCGTCGCTATCCCTCATCCTTGGCCTCAGAAAGCCGTGCTTTTTTAGGTGTCAACCGCAGCAAACTGGCTGCAGTCCTAGATATCAAAAATCCAGACGATCTCGCGACGCTACTGACTTTAATTGAAACCGCAGACGTCTTGGTGCATAACTTCAGACCCAGCGTTGCCCCGCGTATCGGGATCGGTTACGAAACGCTAAAGATTTTGAACCCACGATTGATTTATTGCGCGGTCAGTGGTTACGGCGAATCAGGTCCTTTCAAAGAAAAAGCGGGCTTTGATCAAGTCTTGCAAACCATGACCGGTATGACCGTGCTTCAAGGCAAGCCGGGCGGACCACCAGAAATTTTGTACGGCTCGATTGTTGATTACTACACCTCAGCGTTAGTGGCAGGTGCCGTGTCTTCAGCCTTGTTTGAACGCGAACGCTCTGGCCAGGGTCAGTTTGTTGGCGTGTCGTTACTCGCAGCGGCGCTCACGTTGCAATCGGCGCGACTGGTTTGGGCCGAGGGCGAAGGTCGCGAGGTTGGCCGTGACATGCGTTCGCTCGGCATTACGGGCATACACCCGACCCGCGAAGGCTATCTATATATTTCAGCGAACGTACCGCATTTTTGGACCGCGTTGTGCCAAAAAGTTGGCCTCAGAGAGTTAGCAACCAACGAGCGCTACGACACCGTACGCAAACGTGCCCAGTATCAAAACGAGATTGTGCCAACAATACGCGAAGCGCTGATGAGGCACACAGCGCTAGAATGGGAGGCTATTTTTGGCGAAGACGTGCCATGCTCGACGGCCTTGACGATTGAAGACATGTTTGATCACCCCCAGGTCGCCAGTCAAGACATCATTACAAATTTTGAACACCCAGTCGTGGGCAAGTATCGCGGACTCAAACGCTCGATCAAGTTTAGCCGTACACCCGGCCCAGATCCGTTCGCCGCACCCACACTCGGGCAGCACACCGACCTGATTCGAAGCGAAGTAAAGCGCTTGCGCAAATCCGATAAAAAAACATGACGATCCTAGCATCAGAGATCAGATAAAAAAACATAACGATCCTAGCATCTGAGATCAGATAAAAAACATGACTATCCCGGCATCAGCCACATCACCCGAAGCAATTCTCGTCCCGAACTCTGCCGGCGCCAACATCCCGGCTATGCATGTACCCTCGAAGGCCTGTGATTGTCACTTGCATATTTACGATGCACGATTTGCACAATCTGCAGACGCTGCGGCCCTACATGAACCGGCCACAATTCGTGAATATCGGCTATTACAAAAGCGTTTAGGCACAGAACGTGCGGTGATCGTGACACCACGCAACTACGGCGTTAACAACGACGTAACACTTGATGCGATCGCACAACTTGGCTTAGACCGCGCGCGTGGTGTCGCCGTCTTACGCAGCGATGTGAGCGACGCTACGCTCAAAACGCTTGATGCAGGCGGGATTCGTGGTGTGCGCTTTTCTCTTTATACCCCCAAACATGCAGCAGCAAGTTTTGAGATGGTCGAACCCTTGGCTGCGCGTATTACCAGCCTAGGTTGGCACCTGCAATTGCACTGGACAGCAGATCAAATCGTTGAACACGAAGCGCTGCTTAAACGCCTGCCGACTCCAATTGTGCTCGATCACATGACGCGCCTGCCGCAACCTCTTGGGCTTGCACACCCTGCCGTCAAGATCGTCGAACACCTTCTAGCGCAAGGTCGTACCTGGATCAAACTCTCGGGTGCCTATTTGGATAGTCAGGTTGGTGAGGCAGGTGATTTTTTAGATATTGATGCGGTCGCCCGCCACTGGATTGCTACCT